>Ga0256841_1000019_pt1 | contig 206564 bp, 180 predicted proteins | sample 356308metaG_FD_185971 | JGI IMG/M metagenome (GOLD analysis project Ga0256841, IMG submission 185971) | Hydrothermal vent microbial communities from Mid Atlantic Ridge, Atlantic Ocean - 356-308 | ecosystem: Environmental > Aquatic > Marine > Hydrothermal vents | place: Atlantic Ocean: Mid...
CTTCGGCAGCGTCTGCCACGGAGCCGGCCGCCTGATGAGCCGGACGGCGGCGAAGAAGGGCCGCAACGCCAAGGAAGTGGAGCGCGGCCTGGCGGAGCGGGGCATCATCGTCCGTAGCGAGACGAAGAACGGCATCCTCGAAGAAGTGCCGGAAGCCTACAAGGACGTGGACGAGGTGATCGAAGTCGTCGAGCAGGCGGGCCTCGCCCGCAAGGTGGCCCGGCTCAGGCCCATGGGCGTGATCAAGGGCTGATCTTGAGGTTTACTGGCTGGGCCGGACTTGCTTTGGGATTTCCACGGCTCCCGGCTTCCCCCTCAACTGTACGGCTTCCGCCATGCCGGCCAGCGAGATCGTGCGGTAGAGCTGCTCGATCCGGTTCTCGAGCAGCGCGACCCGCTCCTGTAACGTCTCGATCCGGCCCTGCACCGCCGCCGGGTCGATCTCCGGGGCGGAAATCACTTGCAGAACGGCGTTGCGGGCAAATTCGGAGATGCTCCGGGCCCCCGCTTCCCGGAATGCCGCCCGCAACTTCTCATACTCACCTTCACTCAGCCGGAAGTTCACCAGCCGGTTTCGTGGATTGACTACGCTCATCGTCTGGTTCCTCCACAGCGGCCGCCGTGGGCTGCCCCGCCCGGAGCCGGCCGCCGGCGCTCTTTCTTATCGGCGTCCAATGGGAATTGTTGAACGAAAAGCGGGAAAGCCGCGAATCGTCCTTCGAAATATCATACCCGAATCAGTCCGTTCCCAAAACCCGGCGCGGAGGTTTTTTTCTCCCGCCTGCACTGCTCTCCGTCGGCCCGGGCCGTCGCAAGTCGATGGAACACCCGGCCCCCGGATTCGTATCCCATGTCTGAGGCACATGGCACGGCAAACGATGCGACGCAACTCTTCCGGCAGGCGCCGGTGGTTCTGGATGGCTGGATTTCTGCTGCTTGCGGTGGGAGCGGCGCTCGGGATCCGGGCCTCGCTGCGTCCGGACCACACGATCGATCCTTCGCGCCTGGTGACGGTCGAGCGAGGTGACATCGCCCGCAGCGTGGTGGCCACCGGCAAGATCGAGCCACGGGCCAAAGTGGAGGTGAAGTCGAAGGCCAGTGGCATTGTGAAGAAGATCCTCGTGGACTACAGTGATACCGTGCGCCGCGGCCAGGTGCTCGTCGAGCTGGACAAGGAAGAGCTCCAGGCCCGGGTACGGGAGGCCCGGGCGCTGCTCATGGCCGCCGAGGCCGCCGAGAAGGCGGCTGTCGCCTCCTATGAGCGGAACAGAGTCGAGGCGGAAGGGCCCGATCTGCCGTTCCTCAAAGCCGCCGCCGAGCGGGCCCGCCGCTTGCACGAGGACGGCCTGATCTCCCGCGCCGTCCTCGAAGAAGCCGAGCAGGCCTACCAGATGGCCCTGAACCGGCAGATGCGGGCCTTGCGTAACGTCGCCGTGGCCAAGGCCGAGATCGCCCGCGCCCGCGCCCAGGTGGCTCAGGCCCGCGCCGCCCTGGACCGCGCCGAAGAGGATCTGCGCAACTCCACCATCGTCAGCCCGATGGACGGCGTCGTGCTCTCGCGGGACGTCGAAGTCGGCGACGCCGTCAGCTCCATCCTCGTCCTCGGCTCGCAGGCGACGCGCATCATGACGCTCGGGGACATCAGCGACGTCTACGTCCGCGGCCAGGTGGACGAGGCCGACATTGGCAAGGTCTACATTGGCCAGCCGGCGCGGATCGTCGTCGAGAGCTTCAAGGACAAGAAGTTCCGCGGCCAGGTCACCCGGATCTCGCCTCTCGGCGTCGAGGAAGACAACGTCACGACCTTCGAGGTGCGAGTTTCCATCGCCAACCCGGCGGGCGAGCTGAAGGCCAACATGACGGCGAACGCCGAGATCATCCTCGAAGAAAAGCACGACGTGCTGCTGGTGCGGGAGGCGGCCATCGTCTACGACCGGAACCGCAAAGCCTTCGTCGAAGTGCCGGATCCGGCCTCCGAGACCGGCCGCCGCCGCGTGCCGGTGGAATTGGGAATCTCCAACGGCATCCTCACGGAAGTCGTCTCGGGGCTGAACGAGGGCGACCAGGTGATCCTCCAGTAGCGCCGGCGGGGAGAGGGCATGGGCTTCCGCGACCTGCTTGCCGACACGCTCCGGACCTTGTGGGTGCACAAGCTGCGCACGGCGCTCACCATGTTCGGCATCGCCTGGGGGATCATCGCCATCACCCTGATGGTGGCCGCCGGCGAAGGGTTCTACCGGGGTCAGGCCGAGGTGGCCGAGCGCTTCGGCCGCAACGTGCTGATCGTCTTCCCGGGCCGCACCAGCATGCAAGCCGGCGGAACCCGGGCCGGGCGGCTCCTCCGCTGGCGCGCGGGCGACTACTTGCAAGTGAAGCAGGACGCTCCGGCATGCCGCCACGTGCTGCCGGAGCTGGGAAACCACCAGGTGATCCGCAGTCCCTACAACAGCGCCCTCCGCCTGGTGGTCGGCTCCTTGCCGGAATTCGCCTACGTGCGCACGATCGACGTGGACCGGGGCCGGTTCTACAACCAGGTCGATGTGGAGGAAGCCCGCCGCGTGGCCGTACTCGGCAGCGACCTCTATGAACAGCTCTTTGCCGGGAGGCCCGCGCTGGGGGAGCGGATCCTGATTGCCGGCGTGCCCTACACCGTGATCGGCATCACGAAGGAGAAGGACCAGGACTCTTCCTACGACGGCCAGGACATCACCAAAGTGTTCATTCCCTTTACCTCGATGCTGCGCGACTTCCCGAACCGGGAAGGGCCCCCGGACGCCGTGGACCGCCTGCTCGTGACGCCGCTGGATCTGGAGCGGCACCGGGCCTGCAAGGCGCAGGTGCGGGCGTCGCTCGCCCGCCTGCACCATTTCGACCCGGCAGACGAGGACGCCGCCTGGATCTGGGACACGGTGGAGAACGCCAAGGAGTTCCAGATGATGACCAACGGCATCAAGTACTTCCTCGGGGCCGTGGGGCTGGTGACCCTGTTCCTCGGCGGCATCGGGGTGATGAACGTGATGCTGGTGGCGGTGCGCGAGCGGACGCGGGAGATCGGCGTGCGCAAGGCGGTGGGCGCCACCCGAGGCGCGATCGTCCGCCACTTCTTCCTGGAGACGCTGATCGTCGTGTTTCTGAGCGGCGGGGCGGGAATGGCGGTGGCCTACGGGCTCTGCGCCGCCGTCAACACGCTGCCCATGCCCGACTACTTTGCCGGCCTGATCCCCACCTGGAGTTCGACGCTGCTCTCCTTCGGCCTGCTGGGGCTGACCGCGGTGCTCAGCGCCATCTATCCGGCGAGCCGCGCCGCCGCCGTGGATCCCATCGAGGCCTTGCGGTTCGAGGCGGGAGGCTGACGGCCATGTTCCGGGAGATCTTGCGGCAATCCGTGCAGGCGCTGCTGAGGAGTCCCACGCGCACGTTCCTGACCATGCTGGGCATCGTCTGGGGCGTGGTGGCGGTGGCGCTGTTGCTCGCCTACGGCTCCAGTTTCCGCTCCATCATGGTCGCCGGGTTCGACGCCTTGGGCCGGAGCGTGGTGATCTGCTGGCCCGGGCAGACCAGCGAGCAAGCCGGCGGGGAGCGCGCCGGGCGGCCCATCCGTTTCGAACAGGCCGACGTCGAGGCGATCCTCGCCGAAGTCCCGCTGGTCAGGACCGCGTGTCTGGAGACCGTCCGGGAGTGGCCGATCTCCTATGGCGCCCGCCTGTCGAGCCACCTGGTGCGCGGCGTCTGCCCGGAGTACGGGCGCATGCGCAACGAGGTCCCCGCTGAGGGCCGCTGGATCTCGCCCGAGGACGTGCTCGAGCGCCGCCGGGTGGCGTTCCTGGGCGACGCAGTGCGGCGGAAGCTGTTCGCCGGCCGGCCGGCGGTGGGCGAGACGATCCGCATCGGGCGCATGCGCTTCACCGTGATCGGCGTCATGGCGAAGAAGATCCAGTTCGCCAACTACTTCTCGAGCGACGACGAGAGCGTCTTCATCCCCTATTCGACGGCCGGCGATCTATGGAACAACCGCTACGGCTCGGTGCTTCTGTTCGAGACCGTGAACCCGGCCTTCGAAGAGCAGGCCATCCGGCAGGTGCGCGCCGCCATCGCCAAGCGGCAGCGCTTCTCGCCCACCGACGAGCGGGCCTTCACGGCCTTCGGGCGGCAGCGGTTCCGCCCGGTCATCGACGGCATCACGATCGGGCTGCAGGGGCTGCTGCTGGTGATCGGCGTGCTGACGCTCGGCATCGGCGGCGTGGGGGTGATGAACATCATGCTGGTCTCCATCGACGAGCGGATCCGGGAGATCGGGCTGCGCCGCGCGCTGGGGGCCAGGCGGTGGCACATTCAACTGCAGTTCCTGAGCGAGGCGCTGGTGATCACGCTGATCGGCGGCGCGATCGGGCTGATCCTCGCCTGGGCCCTGTCGGCGCTCATCGGCCCCATCCCGCTGCTCGGGCCGCTCTTCGACGACACCTCGGGCAGGGGAGACATCCATCTGGTGATCTCGCCCGTCACGGTGGCGGTCTCGGTCTTCGTGCTTCTGGTGGTAGGCCTGTTGAGCGGACTCATCCCGGCTTCCCGGGCCTCGAGCCTGGATCCCGCCCAGGCGCTGCGATACGAGTGAGCCAAGGGCGCGGTGAAGCCGGTGGGTCGCGCCGGGGCGGGCAACGGAGGAACCCGGGAAGCGGAAGGCGGTTCAGCGGAAGTTCTCCACCATAACGATATTGGTTTCTTCTTCGTTTGCGCGCACGTAGAGCAGCCAACGGCCGTCCGGGCTGATGGAGCAGCCGCTGTCTACTACCCGTCCCGTCCCGAGAGCGGCCACTTCACGGATTTCCGATCGATCGTAGGGGACGAACTCAACGGACCAGGAGCGCTCCAGAGGCTGAACCTGCTTCCAGGAGACGAAGAACACTCCCCGCTCGGTGAGCACCCAATTCCTCGAGTTCTCCCACTGCAACTCTTCGAGGAATAGCGTTTCGTCGCCCCCTTCCACCGGCGTTCTCCAGAGTCCGGGCACGCTACGCCGGTTGTAATAGAGAAACTTGCCGTCGGTCGACTCCACGCCTTCGTATCCTCCGTGACGCGTGACCTGGACCATCTCGCCGCCGTCGGTGGAAACCTTCCAGACCTGTGCCGTTCCCGAGCGGTCGGAACCGAAGTACACCCAGCGTCCGTCCCTCGACCAGCTCGGGCGCACATCCTCGCCGCTGCCGGTCACCAGAGGCTGCGGCGGGTCGCCGTCCAGCCCGACAACGTAGATGTCCCAGTTCCCCCGGAGTGCGGAATCGAAAGCGATCCGCCGGCTGTCCGGCGACCAGCGCGGACTGCCGAGCGGTTTCGGAAAAGAGACGAGGCGCACGGCGTTGCTCCCGTCCGGGTCGCTCGCCCAGAGTTCACCTCCCCTGGGCGAATTGAATACGAAAGCAAGCCGGGTGCCGTCGGGCGACAGCCGCGGGTTGGAAGCTGAGCGGACGGGAAGCTCCAAACGCTCCGAGAGGCGCTTTCGGTAGCTCGTTTCGCCGATCGGGACCCGCCAGATCACGTTGTCGCTGGCATACCTCACGAAAGCCAGGCGCCCGCCTGCCGGCGAGACGGCGGGAAGAATCGCATTGGGCCCCGCCCCGGTGATGCTGACGGGCTCGCCTCCGGCGGCGGGGACCTTCCACAATGTCGTCTCCCCTCGGCGGCTGGAAGAAAAAACGATGTACCGCCCGTCGGGCGTCCAGGCCAGGCCGTGGATGCGGCTATTGTCGCGAGTGAGGCGGCGCGCCGCTCCGCCCGTCAGCGGGACCACATAGAGATCTCCCAACAGCCCGGCGGTTCTCCGGATGAATGCCAGCAATTGCCCATCGGGGGAAATCGCGGGACTGCTGTCGCCCGGGGTGTTCTCCGGCGGCCACGTCACCCTAAGATTGTGTCGGGTATCGATCACCCGGAGATAGACGCTGAGGGGCTCCGCCGGGGACTCTTTGTCCACGTACGCCAGGATGTTCCCGTCTGGAGACCACGAGATACGCTCTGTTGCGGGGATTCCTGCGAATGCCGAGGCCGGGCCGGGCGGGCCGAAATCCAATCCCATGACCCGGGTCTCCCGCCATGTGTCCGTCGAGATCACGTAGAGGGCGGCCGTATCGCCCGTGCGGCGGTAGAAAGCGATCCGCGAGCCGTCCGGCGAATACTCCGGAGCGAAGTCGTCGCCGGGGCTCTGGGTGATGCGCTGCGGCGTCTCCGAACCGAGAGCCTGGACATAGATGTCGTAGTTGCTGCGGTCCCGGCCGTTCCATGCGAAAGCCAACGTGGCGCCGTTCGGAGAGAAGCTGGGAGTGGTTTCGGACCCCGGCAGGCGGGTGAACGGAGTCGGTGTGGGCGGCGTAGCGATTTCCGATGCCGGTCCGTGGCCGAACCAGGCTATGGCTACCAGGATGACGACCGCCAGGCCGGCCGCGGCTATCGGAGCCGCCAGCCGCCTGATTCCCGGCGACGGAGCCGTGGCGTCGGGGCGAACCGGCGGTTCGGGCGGTGGACCGATCCTCTCCACCGGGGCCAGGAACCGGTATCCGCGACGCGGGACGGTCTCGATGAAGCGGGGATTCTCCGCCGAGTCACCCAGCGCCTCCCGGAGCTTGTTGACGGCCGTATTCAGGCAATGGTTGAAATCGACAAAAGTGTCTTCCGGCCAGAGCTTCCGCCGCAGGGTGTCCCGCGTAACGATCTCTCCCGGCCGTTCCAGCAGCAAGAGCAGGATCTGGAAAGGCTGTCCGGTGAGCCGGATCTTGACGCCGCTCTTGCGCAGTTCTTCGGCCGCGGGGACGACCTCGAACGTGCCGAAACGAAGAACCAGTCTAGAGGCGGCGCTCCCGGTGAGAGCAGGAATCTGTGCCTTTGCTTTCATTCCTGGGTCACTCGCCTCACGCTGTCTGGATTATATCGGCCCCCGGCCCGGCGGACAAGGGCCGGCAGGCCGCTGACCTCCGTCCGTAAGCCGTGCGACTTCACACAGTTCGCCGCTGACGTCCAGTTGTCTTCTGCCGGCGGGGGTTTGAACCTTTTTTGATTTGACTCCCCGGCCGCGATGCCTCTAAATCGAGGTGCTCCAGGCAATCCGCGGGGCTGCGGTTTCGTGGCCATGCGGGGGCGCGGATGGGGCGCGGGGCATCGTCCGTTCACTCTTCCCGCTGAAGCGTCAGCCGCCGCCTTCGACCGCTGAGGAGCCTCATGTCTGACTAACGGAACGAGGTGTTTGATGACAGTTTCGAAAACGAACTGGTTTCTTCTGGTGGGCCTGGGCGCCCTGGTCTGGATGATGGCCGCCGCCCCGGCCCGGGCTCAGGATCCCAGGGCGACGTTCACCGGACTGGTGACAGACGCCACTGGGGCGGTCATCCCGGACGCGAAGGTGACCGCGATCAATGAAGCTACGGGAGTGGCGATCTCCACGACCACGAACGAAGTCGGCAACTATGCGATCCCGTTCCTGCCGATCGGAACGTACACGCTCACCGCCGAGGCCCCGGGCTTCAAGAAATACTCCCGGTCCGGCATTCGGCTTCGGGTCACGGAAGTCGCCGAAGTGGATATCGCTCTGGAACTGGGCGACGTCACTGAGACGATCGAGGTGAGTTCTACTGCTCCACTCCTCGATACAGTAGGCGCGACGCTCGGCCAGGTGGTCGATCAGAGGCGGATTACCGAGCTGCCTCTGTATGCCGGCAACCCCCTGGAGCTGATCTTCATCACGCCAGGGATGGTCAATCCCCGTGCGACGATGCCGCGCCAGCACGCCCCCTGGAACAACCTCCGGGTGGAGTCCAACGGCAACGCCGGCAGAAGCAATGACTTCACGATCGACGGGGTCCCCAACACATTTCCGAACCAGGGCGGCGACGGCGTGCGGCCGGCCTTCAGCCCTCCCACCACCGCCGTGAGCGAGTTCCGGATCGAGACCAGCCCGTTCGACGCCAGCGTCGGCCACGCTATCGGCGCCTCGATCAACGTGAGCACGAAGAGCGGCACTAACAAGTTCCACGGCGGCGCGCATTGGTATCACAAGAACAGCTCCTTGGCGGCGCCCAGCTTCTTCGACAACCGCTACGGCGCCGGGAAGCCGGTGTGGCGGTTCAACCGCTACGGGGCTGATATCGGCGGGCCCGTCCTGCTGCCGAAGTACGACGGACGAAACAGGACCTTTTTCTTTTACACATACGAGGGCAACAAGTGGGACATCCCCGAACCCCACACCGACACCGTACCCGTTCCGGCGCAGCGCAACGGCGACTTCTCGCAACTGCTTCAGCTCGGCAGCGAGTATCAGATCTACAACCCGTACTCGGCCCGGCCGGAGCCGGGCGGCCGTCTGCGCCGGGACCCGTTCCCCGGCAATATCGTCCCGAAGAGCTTGTTCGACGCCGCCGGCTTCAACATCGCCAATCTCTACCCGATGCCGAATCAGCCCGGCACGGCCGACGGTGAGGACAATTACTTCACGCCGGCGGTGGCCTCGGAAGACTACTACGTCCACCTGGTCCGAATCGACCACGTCTTCAACGACGCCAACCGCATCTTCGTGCGCTTCCAATACGACAACTGGGTTGAGGACCAGTTGCGGCGCCTCGGTCCGAACAACCCGGCCTCCGGCGTCTACACGAAAGCCAGGAACAAAGGACTCGCCCTCGATTACGTGCGCGTCCTGAACCCGATGACCGTGTTCAACTTCCGTTACGGGCTCACCTATCAGATCCGCTCGGACAACCGGGTCAGCCAGGGGATCGATTTGACGTCGCTCGGTTTCTCCGAGAATCTGACCCGGTGGATCGACCGGAAGTTCGCCACCATTCCTTACACCCGGACCGACGGTTATGCCCGCATCTCCCGCTTCTGGGACGGCGACGGATACAACACCGGACTCACCCACAGCTTCAACGGCAACTTCACGCACATGCACGGCAAGCACAACATGAAGTTCGGCGTCAGCTTTCGCGCCTACCGGGCCAACGGCAACCGCTTCCCCTTCGCTACTTCTCCGTTCTTCCGGAACCGCAATACGTTCACCCGAGGACCGCTGGACAGCTCCGGCGGCTCGCCCATCGGCCAGGCCATGGCGGCGCTACTCATGGGGCTGCCCAGCAGCGGCTACATGGAGCTGGAGCCCAGCTACGCGATGAACGGCCCGTCGCTCGGGCTCTATTTCCAGGACGACTGGAAGGTGACGCCGAAGCTCACCGTCAACCTCGGCCTCCGTTGGGAATACGACTTGCCCGTGACCGAACGCTACGACCGGCTGGTGGACAGTTTCGCCGCCGACGTCTCGAACCCCATCGAGGAGCAGGCCCGGGCCAACTACGCCCAGAACCCGATCCCGGAGATCGCTCCTGAGGACTTCCGGGTGCTCGGTGGACTCACCTGGGTGACCCAGACCGGGTCGCGCACACCGTTCGGACGAGACAAGACCAACTTCATGCCCCGTATCGGCCTCGCTTACCAGCTCACGCCGAGGACCGTGCTGCGGGCCGGCTACGGCATCTTCTACGACACGGTGGGGGTGAACCGAACCCGGGCGATCCAGATCGGCTACTCGCAGTCCACGCCTGTGCAGGTGACCCTCGACGGCGGCGAGACCTTCGTCACCACCATGTCGGACCCGTTCCCCGACGGCTTGCTGCAGCCCGCGGGGCCGGACGGCGGCCTGAGGACGAACCTCGGCCAGTCGCTCCGCTACTACCGCGGCCGGCGGCACAATCCCTACGCGCAGCGCTGGAGTTTCGGCTTGCAACAGTTGCTGCCGGGGCAGTTCCTCATCGAAGCCACCTACGTCGGCAACCGGGGGACGCGGCTGGAAACGGCGCGGGAGATGAACGCGATCCCGGCCCGGTACCTCAGCCGCGAGTTCTTCCGCGACCAGGAGACGATCGACTATCTGTCGGAGAGGTTCCCGAATCCCTTCTACGGTACCGACCCGATATTCGGCTCGAAGATCGAGCGTGCTGACTTGCTGAGGCCCTACCCGCATTTCGGAAGCATTCAGTACGACGACAACGTCGGCTACTCCTGGTATCACGCCCTGCAGGCGCGGATCGAGAAACGGTTCTCCCACGGGGTCACTTTCCAGCTCGCTTACACCTTCTCCAAGTTCATGGAGGCGATGGAGTTTCTGAATGGCGCGGACCCGATGCCGTACGAATCCCTGGCCAGCTCAGACCGTCCCCAGATCATCTCCATCACCGGAATCTGGGAGCTGCCTTTCGGGCGCGGCCGGCAGGTGGGAACCAACATGTCCCGCGCCTTGGACACCCTCGTGGGCGGCTGGCAACTGGGCGTAATCTACCGCTACCAGTCCGGCGAGCCGCTCGAGTTCGGCGACGCGATCTTCATCGGCGACATCAAGGACATCTACCTGCCGCCGGACCAGAGGACGGTAGACCGCTGGTTCAACGTCGATGCCGGCTTCAACCGTAACCGGGGCGAGCAGCGGGCTTACAACCTGCGGCGCTTCCCGCTGCGGTTCGGGCATGTCCGCGGCGCCGGCCAGAACCGGTGGGATATCTCGCTCAAGAAGAACTTCCAGTTGACCGAAGCCCTCCGCCTGGAGTTCCGCGCCGAAGCCATCAACGCGATGAACCATCCGATCTTCCGGGCTCCGCGCACTGATCCGACGCGGTCGAACTTCGGGCGCGTCACCGGGGTCGCCTGGCCGGGACGTGAGTTCCAGTTGGCTTTGAAGCTTCGGTTCTGATCCGTTCCCCCCTGGCGGTAGCGAGGCCCGCCGGCGGACCCCTGTGGCGGGCCTCGATCTTTTCGCCGTGACTGGATCGAATCGCGGCAGAAAGCGGTGGGTTGTTCTCATGAGACTGGCTATCTTGCCGACGGCGGTCGGGTTCCTCGTCTCGGTTGCGGCGCCGTGGAACGTCTTCGCTCAATCGCGAGACCTCCTCCTGCGGGACTGGACGCCGAGAAGCCAAATGGTGGTCGAGAAGACCGAGATCCTCGAGCCGAGGTTCCCGGTCATCGACATTCACAACCATCTCGGAGACCTCGACAAAGCCGAAGAGCACCTTGCGGAAATGGACAAGGCCGGCGTCTGGAAGTGCGTGAGTCTCGACGCCAGGTCCGCCGGCGACTTCTACAAGGAACACCTCCGCGTGTCCCACTCCGTCGCCAAAGAACGCTTTGTGCTGTTCTTTCGGCCGGACTTCAGCAAGATCGACGAACCGGACTTCGGCCGGCGGGAAGCTGAGAAGCTCGAGGAGGCCGTCCGGATGGGTGCGCGGGGTTTGAAGATCGCCAAGTCTCTCGGCCTGACCATCAAAGACCGGACCGGCCGGCTGGTGCCGGTCGATGATCCCCGTCTCGACCCGATCTGGGCCAAGTGCGGCGAGCTGGGCATCCCGGTGATGATCCACGTCTCGGACCCGAAGGCCTTCTTCGCCCCGTTGGACCGTTTCAACGAACGATGGGACGCCCTTCACCTCCGGCCCGACTGGCTCTTCTACGGCGACCGGTTCCCCTCGAAGGAAGAGCTCCTCGAACAGCGCAACCGCGTCATCGCCCGCCACCCGGAGACCATCTTCATCGGCGCCCACTTCGGGAACCTTCCGGAGGAGCTGCACCAGGTGGCCAAGTGGCTGGACGTCTACCCCAACTTCTACGTGGACATCGACGCCCGGATGGGCGAGCTGGGCCGCCAACCGTACACGGCGCGCAGGTTCATGATCCACTACCAGGACAGGATCCTGTTCGGGACCGACACGCCGCCCAACGCCGAGGCCTACCGCGTCTACTACCGGTTCCTGGAAACCGACGATGAATACTTCGATCCGAACCCCGCCCACCCTTACCAGGGCCGGTGGATGGTTTACGGCCTTTACTTGCCGGACGAGGTGCTCGAGAAGATTTACAACAAGAACGCCCTGAGGATCTTCGCGAAGTTCCGGGGCGCCGAATGAGGAGACCAACGATGAACCACCGATTTGACCGCAGACAGTTCCTCGGGCTCGCCGGAGCCGCCGCGGCGGCAGCGGCACAGTCTTCCCCGCAGGCTCCTTCCTGGGCCGTCCAGCAGCCGATCCGGGACCGTCCGATCCGGCTCGGGTTCGTCGGCGTAGGCGACCGAGGCTCGTACCACCTCGACGCAGCTTTGGGGATCGACGGCGTCGAAATCCCCGCCATCTGCGACATCGCGCCCCACTACCTCCACCGCGCCAAGCGCTGGATCGAGGAAGCCGGCAAGCCCACGCCCAGACTCTACGGGCGGACCCGGACCGATTTCGAGCGGATGTGCGCCGAGGAAGACCTGGATTGCATCATCTGCGCCACCTCGTGGGAATGGCACGCTCCCGTGCTGCTGGCCGCCATGCGCAACGGCAAGAACGCCGTGAGCGAGGTGCCCCTGGTGATCACTCTGGACGAGGCCTGGGAAGTGGTCGAGACCGCCGAAAAGACCGGCAAGTGGGCCACGCTCGGCTTCAAGCCGGTCAACTCCACCCTTTCGAACATGGTCTACCAGGGCCTCTTCGGCGAGATCATCCATTGCGAGGACGGTTATCTGCACGACCTTCGCCGGGTGAAGTTCGATCCCGATCGCGAGCCGTGGCGCCTCTACCACTCGGTGACCCGCAACGGGAATCTCTACCCGGACCACCCCACCTGCAGGATGATGCCCTTGATGGACATCAACCACGGCGACCGGTTCGAGTACCTTGTGTCGGTGAGTTCAAGAGCCGTCTCGCTGAACCAATTCGCCGATCTGATGTATGGCCCGGAGCACCCCTACGCCAAGCAGAAGATGAAGCAGGGCGACTACAACTGCACGCTGCTGCGCACCGCCGGCGGCAAGGTGTTCACGCTCAACTTCGATACCAACACCCCGCATCCGCGCGGACACATGCGGGTCCAGGGCACCAAGGGCGTCTTCTTCCGGCCGGCGCGCTCGATGCCCGAACTGATCTATCTGGACGGGATTTCGCCGGAAGAGCACGAATGGGAGCCGGCCAAGAAGTACCTCGAGGAATACGAACACCCGCTGCTCAAGGCATACAAACCCAAGCCCCGCAAGCACGCCATCCGCGGCCACGGCGGCGCCCAGCGGACTACGCCGTTCAGTTGGCACCGGCTGATCCTGGCCTTACGGGAAGGCCGTGTAACGGACTTCGACGTCTACGATTCGGTCACCTCGAGTGCAATCAGTCCGCTGTCGGAGATGTCCGTAGCCAAAGGCGGCCAGCCTGTCGAGTTCCCTGACTTCACCAAGGGAGCCTGGAAGACGAGGCTGCCGGTCGAGGAGGCATATCGTCAGAGTCTGACATCGGGATAAGCTGATTCGCCGGAAGGAGGGCTGCACGATGAGAAGCCGAGTCCTGCTGTTGATGTGGCTCCCCCTGCTGACCTTGACGTCGGGGGGCGCTCTTTTCGCTCAAGGCTCCTCCGCTCAGCGCCAGCAGCCTGAGTGGTTCGGCGACGGCGTCGTCATGGCCGGCAACTGGGAGCCTCTGATCTTCCGCACCCGCCGCGGTCACTATCTCCGGGAGGACTATGTCGAACGCTACAAGAGGGAGCACACCGAAGAGACGGTCCGCAGGCTGGCCGAGCAAGGCGTCAACTACGTTCAGACCCACTTCTACAAGGGTTTCGGGCTGAAGGCCGAGGCCGAGGACATCGAATACGCCAAGAAGCTGCGAGCCCTCTGCAAGAAGTACGGCATTCGCGTCGGCCTCTACATCGGCGGCGTGATGGCCTACGAGACCCTGTTTCTCGAAGCGCCCGAAGCCAAGGAGTGGATCCGCCGCGACGAGAACGGCAAGCCCTTGTACTACTGGGACGAGCAGACGTTCCGCTACAAGCCCAACTTCTTCCACGCCGGCTTCCAGGCCTACATGAAGGGCATCGTCCGGGCCGCTATCGAGCAGTTGGAGCCCGACGCGCTCTTCTTCGACAACTTCAACCTGGACCGCGATCCGCTCTCGGACCATTCCGAGTACACCGCGCGACTCTTCCGCGAATTCCTTCGCGCCAAGTACACTCCCGAGGAGCTGAAGGGCCGGATCGGGTTTTCGGACCTGCGCGAGGTCAAGGTCCCGGAGTTCAAACTGGCCCAAGATCCCTTCGAGATGCGCGTCGTGCGCAGTCCGATGTTCCAGGAGTGGATCGATTTCCGCAACGACCGCCTGGCGGCGTATTTCCGCACCCTCGCCGATTACGCTCGCGAGCTCGATCCGGACATCGTCATCGGCCTGAACATCGGGGGCGTCACCGATGACAACCGCCTTGCCTGGGGCGTCGATTTTTCCCGTCTGCTGCCCCAAGCCGACTTCTTTTTCAGCGAGGAGTCCGATACTGCGCAATGGACGGCGGACGAGGTTCTGACCTCTTTGATCCGCTCCTATAAGATCGCCGGACTCTTCGGCAACCGCCTGATCGCTTACACGAGCGGCTGGCTCGCCGATCGCCAGCGCACCGCCCCCACCCAGCTCTACATCGGTGAGGCCCTGGCCTTCGGCAGCCAGGCCGGGATGGTCTGCTGGATGGAGGAAGACGGCACGTTCATCCGGCCGGATTCCCGCGTCTACATCGACTTCTTCCGCCGCCACAAAGATCTGTACCGGGACACCCGCAGCGTGGCCGACGTCGCCGTGCTTCGGTCTTTCCCCTCGATGGCCTACAACAACGACACGCCCCTGTTCAGCACCATGCTCTTCGAGCAGACCCTGATTCAGAAGCGCGTGCCGTTCGAGATCGTCTTCGACTCGACCTTGAAAGACCTCTCCCGCTACAAGGTGCTCGTGCTGGCCGACCAGGAGTCCATCGGAGACGGGGAACTCGAGCTGATACGGGCGTTCGTCCGCAACGGCGGGGGCCTGGTGGCTGTCGGCACTTCGACGATCTACACTGAGCGCCGCATCCGCCGGCTCGACTTCGGCCTGAGCGACCTGTTCGGCTGCCACTATCCTTACGACGGCGACCGCCCGTCTTCCACCGTCAGGAACACTTACGGGAAAGGGCGGGTGGTCTACATTCCCCGGATTCGGCCTTCGGTCCCCCCGCCGCCGAAAGGATTCAACGGCACGATCCCCGCCAAGTACTGGAAGCTGCCCGCCAACGCCGGAGAACTCTACACCGCGGTGAAGTGGGCGTCCGGCGGCGCTTTGAGCCTCGAGGCCGATGCGCCGGATTCAGTAGCGGCGGAGCTGCGCCGGCGCCCGGACGGCGCCTACGTCCTGCACCTGCTCGACTACGACACCGGCGCCGAGCACGAAAACCTGGACGTGAGGCTGCGGTTGCTGGAAGCCGCGGAGAGCTACCGGGTGACGCTGCGCTCGCCGGACTTCGACGAAGAGATCCGGCTGGAGCCGAAGGTCGCTGATGGACGGCTGACGTTCCGCGTCCCACACTTGAAGACCTACGATGTGATCCTCATCGAGCCGCAACCGTGAAGCCCTCGGCCCGGGTTACGAGGGAAGCGGGCCGCGGTTGCGCGCCTGCGGTCTTCGGGAAGACGATGATGGACATGCAGCGCGCCACCGGCGCCGTTCTGATTCTATGGCTCGCCGCCGCCGCGGGCCTCGCCCGCGAGTATCACGTCTCGGTGAAGGGCGACGACGCGAATCCCGGCACGCCGGCTCAGCCCTTCCGCACGATCTCCCGGGCTGCCGAGGCGGCCCGACCGGGCGATACCGTCACCGTCCACGAGGGCGTCTACCGGGAAAAGGTGGCTCCGCCGCGGGGCGGGGAATCCGAGGCCAGGCGCATCGTCTATCAGGCGGCCGAGGGCGAGCGCGTGGAGATCAAAGGCTCCGAGGTGCTCGAGGGCTGGGAGCGGTTCCGGGAGGGCGTCTGGCGGGTGAAGATCCCGGACAGCTTCTTCGGAGACTACAACCCGTTCCGGGACGAGATTCGCGGCGACTGGTTCTCAGGGCACGGCCGCGTCCACCACACCGGCGAGGTCTACCTGAACGGCAAGTCGCTCTTCGAAGTCCCGGCGCTCGAAGGCGTCCTCGATCCCAAGCCGCTGCCCGGCGCGGTGGACCAGCAGGGCTCCACCTATGTCTGGTGCGTCGAGCCGGGCGAGGGGTACATCGTCCTTTACGCCAACTTCCACGGGTTCGATCCGAATCGTGAGCTGGTGGAGATCACTGTCCGCGACAGTTGCTTCTACCCGGCGCGGCCGGGCGTCGATTACATCACCGTGCGCGGGTTCGAGATGAGCCAGGCGGCCACCCAGTGGGCCCCGCCGACGGCCGAGCAGATCGCCTTGATCGGCACGCACTGGAGCAAGGGCTGGGTGATCGAGAACAACGTCATCCACGACTCCAAGTGCGCCTGCATCAGCCTGGGCAAGGACCGCGCCACCGGCCAGAACGTCTGGTCGAAGAACCCCCGCAAGGACGGCGCCACGCACTACAACGAGGTGATCTTCCGGGCCCTGCGCGCCGGCTGGTCCAAGGAGAAGATCGGCTCGCACGTGGTGCGCAACAACGTCATCTACAACTGCGAGCAGGCGGGCATCGTGGGCAGCCTGGGGGGTGTCTTCAGCCGGATCGAGAACAACCACATCTACGACATCTGGACCAAACGCCAGTTCTCGGGCGCCGAGATCGCCGGCATCAAGATCCACGCGGCGATCGACACCGTCATCGAGGGCAACTGGATTCACGACGCCGGCCGGGGCATCTGGCTCGATTGGATGGCCCAGGGTACGCGGGTCACCCGGAACCTCTGCTACAACAGCCACACCGAGGATCTCTTCGTCGAGGTGAGCCACGGGCCGTTCCTCATCGACAACAATCTGTTCCTGTCGGCGAAGTCGCTGCGCTGCTGGTCGCAGGGCGGCGCCTGGGCGCACAATCTCATCACCGGCCACGTGGAGGTCTACGAGGAGAGGAACCGCTGCACACCATACCATTTCCCGCACTCCACCAAGGTGGCCGGCGTCCGCAGCATCCACGGGGGAGAACACCGCTTCTACAACAACATCTTCGTGCGCGGCTACCCGGAGCTCGAGGCGAACCAGCAGGGCCGCGGCCGCAACATTCGCTGGCTGGGCTACGGACTGGAACCTTTCGGCCACACCAGCTTCGTTGTTCTCGCCGCCGGCAATGTCTATCTCAACGGGGCCCGGCCGCATCCGAAGGAAGAGAACCCCCTCGTGCTGGATGATGCGGACCCGGATGTCGAATTGAGGACCGGCGGCGGGCGCGTAGAATTGTCAATTACGGTGGACGCCCGGATGCTGGCGGTGAAGACGCCGTTCCTTACTACGAAATTCCTCGGCAAGACGCTGATCAGCGGGCTGCCTTTCGAGAACCCCGATGGCTCGCCTCTGGTGATCGACCGCGACTATTTCGGCAGGCGGCGGGACCGGGAAAGCCCTGCCGCTGGCCCGTTCGAAGACATTCGGCAAGGGAGGGTGAAGCTGACGGTATGGCCGCAATGACGCCCACTGAGGCGCGCCGGTCCAGCGTCTCCCCCCGCAAGATTCCGTGCGCCGGGAAACCGGCAGTGAGGTGCCACCATGAGTAAACCGACACAATCCGCAACCCGCCGGGCGTTCCTCGGGGCCGCCTCTTCCGGGGCCCTCGGGTTCGCCGCTTCGGCGCGCTCGATGTCCGCGGCGCCCAGACCCCGCGAGGAACGGCTGCCCCGGGAGGTCTGGATCGCCACTGTCTCCCAGGACGGCCTCCGCGCCGAAAACACCGAGCAGATGATCGAGGCCATGCTGGCCCGGATGAGGCAGGCCGCCGCCTACGAGCCGGATATCATCTGCTTGCCGGAAGTCTTCCCGTTCGTGAACCTCGCCGGCGGCCGTCCCCCGGTCTCTGAAGCAGCCGAAAAGCCGATCGGCAAAGTCTGCCGTCCGTTCGCCGAGTTCGCCAAGCGGCATCACTGCTACGTGATCTGCCCCACCTATACGGAAGAGGACGGCGTCTACTACAACGCCGCGGTCCTGATCGGCCGGGACGGGAAGCTGGTGGGCGAGTACCGCAAGATGCACCCGACGGTGGGCGAGATGGAGGCCGGCGTCTCGCCGGGGCCGCTCGATCCGCCGGTCTTTCGGACCGACTTCGGCGTCATCGGCTGCCAGATCTGTTTCGACATCGAGTGGGACGATGGCTGGGAGGCGCTGCGAAAAGCGGGCGCCGAGGTCGTGTTCTGGCCGTCGGCCTTCACCGGCGGCTACGCGGTGAACGCCAAGGCCTGGCGGCACCACTACTGCGTCGTCTCCAGCACCCGGAAGGACCGCAGCAAGATCTGCGACATCAGCGGCGAGGAGATCGCCACCAGCGGCCGCTACCAGCGCTGGGCCTGCGCGCCGGTGAATCTCGAGAAGGCCTTCTTGCACACCTGGCCGTTCTGCCTGCGGTTCCACGAGGTCCAGGCCAAGTACGGCCGCGACATCGTGATCACCACGTTCCACGAAGAGGAGTGGTCGATCATCGAGAGCCGCTCGCCGGACGTCAAGGTGGCCGACGTGCTGAAGGAATTCGAGTTCGAGACTTACGAGGAGCACATTCGGTCGGCCACCGAGGCCCAGGAGAAGGCCCGGGCCCGCATCCTGCGGCGGAGCTGACCCGTCCGGGGCGCGTTCTCTCCGGCTATACCGTCTTGTACGGGTTCGGATGCGGCTCGACGTGGAGCGAGACGTCGATGACGGCCAGCTCGGAGCCGATGAGGGCGTCCTTGACCCGGTGGGCGATCTCGTGGCCGTCCCGGACCGGAATGCGGCCGTCCACTTCGATGTGCAGATCGACGAAGTAGCCGAGGCCGCTCTTGCGCACCAGGCACCGGTCCACCTCCTCGACGCCCGGCACCGCGGCGACGATCTCCCGGATCCGTTCCACGAAGGCTTCGTTCGGAGCCGCGTCCATTACGTCGCGTAGCCCGTTGCGGAGCAGCCGGTAGCCGTTGAAGCCGATCACCGCGCAGGCGAACAGCGCCGCCCAGTCGTCGGCCGGCTCGTAGCCCGGGCCGCCGATCACCCCGATGGTGATGCCGATGAAGGCCGCCCCCGAGGTGAGGGCGTCGGAGCGGTGGTGCCAGGCGTCGGTCTGGATCGCCCCGCTGCCGATCTCGGCCCCGGTGCGGGTAAGGAAGCGGAACAGGAGTTCCTTGGTGACGACGACCAGCACGAGGACGATCAGCGTCCAGGGGGCCGGCAGGTGGTGGGGGGTGAGGATTTCGCGGATGCTCTGGATGGCGATCCCGGCGGCGGCGATCAGCAGCCCCGCGGCGATGACGATGGCCCCCAGCGGCTCCGCCTTGCCGTAGCCGAACGGGTACCGCTGGTTGGGTGGCGTGGCGGCGATGCGCAAGCTGCCCAGCACCACCAGGGCGCTGAAGATGTCCAGCATCGACTCGACGCCGTCGGCGATCAACGCGTAGGAGTAGCCTGCGAGCCCGGCCAGGATCTTCACCGCGGCCAGCACGGCGCTCACCAGAATGGCGACGATCGTCGCCCGCACGCCCCGGGCCGCGGAAGCCGCGAGCTGTTCGTGGGCCTCTCTTGGTATGGTGGCGTGCTGTCTCATGGCGGCGGTTCGGACCCGGTTGTGTTCCAAAGGCCTCTGGTTCCACAGGTAGCACACCGGGACGCCGCCGGCTCGCGGCGCCGGCCCGGCTCTCCGGAGAGCCCGTAACTTTCCGCGCCGGCCCTTGCGGGCTCCGGCCGGGCTTCCGTAAGATGGGGGAACAACCCGCCTATGATCTCAGACACGCTCCGTGAAGGTCTGACCTTCGACGATGTGCTGCTGCAGCCCGCTCGCAGCGGCGTCCTTCCGGCGGAAACCGACACCCGGACCCAGGTGACCCGCAACGTGGCGCTTAATATCCCCATCGTCAGCGCCGCCATGGATACGGTCACCGAAGCGCACCTGGCCATCGCCCTGGCCCGCGAGGGCGGCATCGGCATCATTCACAAGAACATGCCGATCGAGAGGCAGGCCGAGGAAGTGGACCGGGTGAAACGTTCCGAGAGCGGAATGATCGTCGATCCCGTCACCATGGAGCCGCACCAGAAGGTCTACGAGGCGCTGGAGATCATGCGCCGGTTCCGGATCTCCGGTGTGCCGGTGGTCCGCGGCACACGCCTCGTCGGCATCCTGACCAACCGCGACCTGCGCTTCGAGACGAACTTCGACCAGCCGATCGAGAACCTGATGACGAAGGAGAACCTCATCACGGTCCCGGTCGGCACCACGCTCGAAGAGGCCGAGAAGATGCTCCACGAGCACCGCGTGGAGAAGCTGCTGGTGGTGGACGACGACTACAACCTCAAGGGTCTGATCACCGTCAAGGACATCCAGAAGAAGATCAAGTACCCGAACGCCGCCAAGGACGAGCAGGGCCGCCTGCGGGTGGGGGCGGCCATCGGGGCCACCGGCGACTACCTGGAGCGGGCCCAGGAGCTGGTGGCCAAGAAGGTGGACGTCCTGGTGATCGACACCGCCCACGGCCACAGCGAGCGGGTGCTGGACGCGGTGACGATGATCAAGCGGACGCTGCCCGAGGTGGACCTGGTGGCCGGCAACGTGGCCACCTACGACGGGGCCAAGGACCTGCTGGAGCGGGGCGTGGACGGCGTCAAGGTCGGCATCGGCCCCGGCTCGATCTGTACCACCCGGGTGGTGAGCGGCGCGGGCGTCCCTCAGATCACCGCCATCGCCGATTGCGCCCGGGCCCTGCGCGGCAGCAGCGTACCGCTCATCGCCGACGGCGGCATCAAGTACTCCGGCGACATCACCAAGGCCATCGCCGCCGGGGCCGACTGCGTGATGATCGGCAGCCTCTTCGCCGGCACCGAAGAGAGCCCCGGCGAAACGATCCTCTACCAGGGGCGCACCTTCAAGAGCTACCGCGGGATGGGGTCGATCGGCGCGATGTCCGAGGGCAGCTCGGACCGCTACGCCCAGGACATCAACGCCAAGCTCGTCCCCGAAGGGATCGAAGGGCGGGTGCCCTACAAAGGCCCTCTGGCCGAGATGGTCTACCAGCTCGTCGGCGGGCTGCGCTCCGGCATGGGCTATACCGGCTGCCGGACGATTCGGGAGCTCCAGGAGAGGGCGGCGTTTCTGCGGGTGTCACCCGCGGGCCTGAGGGAAGGCCACGTGCACGACGTGATCATCACCAAGGAAGCGCCGAACTACCGGGTGGAGTAGTTCCGCGGCTCGAGCCGCCTGCCGATCCAGCCTTTCGCGGCCCCGGCGGGCTACTCCTCTTCGCCTGACGGCCCCGTGCTCCGCGCCACCTGGAAGTGGCTCAGAGAGTTCGCGTACGCGGCGATGCCATCGTAAAGCGCCTCAGCAAGCTGCTGCCGGTACTTCTCGCTCTTGAGCTGCTTCTCCTCGCGGGGATTGCTGATGAAGCCGACCTCGACCAGGATGGAAGGCATCTTGGCTCCGATCAGCACCACGAACGGGGCTTTCTTCACCCCTCGGTTCCGCGCCCGCGGGTTGAGCTTGCGGTGCATCTTATAGACTGCCGTTTGCACGTTGGCGGCCAGGTCACGGGACTCCTGAAGCTTGTCGTCGAGGGCGATCTTCTGGATCAGAGAGGTTAGCTCGTGGATGGACTTGTTGGAGCCCGCGTTCTCACGCGCCGCGACTTCCAAGTCTGCCCGCGATCGCGTCAAGTTCAAGTAAAAGGTTTCGACGCCATTGACGCCCCGGTATCGCGAGGAGTTCACGTGCACGGAAATGAACAGGTCCGCCAGAGCTTTGTTGGCGATCTCCGTGCGGCGCTCGAGCGACAGGGTCTTGTCGGAGGTCCGCGTCAGCACCACTTCAGCTCCCAGCCGTTCCCGGAGCAACGTGGCGAGACGTTTGGATACGTCGAGCGTCACGTCCTTTTCCCGGAGCCCGGTGGGGCCGATGGTGCCCGTGTCGCGCCCGCCGTGGCCGGGGTCGATCACGATGCGCCCCAGCTTCAGGCCCAGCACCCGCGTTAGGGAGTGGCCGCCACCCCGGTTGCGCCGAGCGGGGGTGGCGATCAGGAAATCGTCCTCATCTTTCTTCGCGGCAGGGGACTCGGCAGGTGGCTTTGCTGACGCCGCCAGGGTTTTCTGCTGGCGGCGAGCGTCCGAATCCTTCGCGGGCTCAGGGGGGTTGGAGGAGGCATGGCGTTTCGCCTCGGTCGCCGCCGGCGCCCGCCTTGCTGCCGTGCGGGCAGGCGGCTTCTCGATTTTCGTCTGCCGGCCCGGCGGAGCAGCAGACGTTGATCCATTGCGGGACCTCGCGGCTTCAACCGGTGATTTCGTTTTGCTCGGAGCAGACCGGGGAGCTTTGGCGATGGTCTCGGCGGGCGGTGGGGCGGCCAAAGGTTTCTCGATCACTTTGGGCGCGGCCTGTTTCTCGGCCGCGGTCGTAGCTCTCTTGCCGCTGGGCTTTTTCGATTTGGCCGGCTTCGCCCTTTTCGCTGTTTGCTTCGCTTGCGGCTTGGCTGGCCGGGCCAGCGTCAGCTTGTCTTCGAGTGAAGCCCTCGAGCCCTTGCGGCGGACCTCGATGATCAGCCGGTCTGGGTTCACCAGTTGGGAAGCCGAAACGTCCACCTCGGTCTTCAGATCCAAGACCACCCGGGCCACGGACCGCCGGTTTTGCGAAACCCGAATCTGTTTGATGAGATCGTCGCCGACAAGGATGGTGTGAACTGTTTCCGGCGAAACCCGCTGGCGCGCATTCAGGATGTCGAAGTAAAGGCGCGGGGGATTCGAGAGCCGGTTGTACTTGAAGCGGAACTCGCCGCTCGTCTCGACGGCGATCCGGGTGACGTCTCCCAGCGACCAGAACCGGACCGCCTTCACCGAGACCGGTCGCGCTGCTTCACCGGGCGGGGCTCCCAGAGTGGCGAGCAGCGACAACAGGATAAGCACCGGGGCGGCGCCGGCCGGAATCCCCAACCGCACCCGCGCCCGTGAATGAGAACCGCTGCGGCCGGTGGCCGGCCGCTGCGACGGGTGGAACTCCATGTTGGACCTACCTCGTCCTGAGATGCAGCCTGCCTTCGCTATCGATGTAGCTTTCCACAGGACGGTATTGCGGTCCGTCAGGCGGCGAGCTGCTCCCAGTTGATTTTTCCGCTTCTCTCTTCAGCTCCGCGTACTTCTCGGCCACCCGGCGCAAGTATTTCCGGGTCTCCTGGTACGGCGGAATCCATTTGTGCCGGGCCACCGCCCCCTCGCCGGCGTTGTAGGCCGCCAGCGCGAGGCGGTCGTCCCGGAACAAGTCCTTCAGGTACTTCAGATAGCGGACGCCCGCATCGATATTCTGCTCGGGGTCGAACGGGTTGGCTACGCCGAACCTCCGGGCCGTGGCCGGGATGAGCTGCATGAGCCCCTCGGCCCCCTTCTCGGAAACGGCGAACGGGTTGTAGCTGCTTTCCACCTGGATCACCGAATGCACGAGCAGCGGGTCGATGCCGTACTTCTTCGCCGTCTTTTCGACCAGCTCGTCCACCCGGGCCGCGCGGCGGAAATACTCGGCCCGCTTCCGGGCCGGCAGGCCCTCGAGCGCCGGAGTCACCACCTTGCGCACCAGGCGGCCGCGGGAATCCACTCGGATCACCGACGTGGCTCGCAGCTCGGAGCCAGCGGCGGATGCCGCGGACGCCGGGACGACTCCCAGCGCCAGAACCCCCGCGACGACGAAACAAAATCTCATAAAATTGTTCCAGTTTGCGCTGTAAGCGATTATACAGCCAAAACTTCCTTGGGCCAACCCTGAATTGCGGGACGAGGGAAAACCAACCCTCTTGACCCGCGGCCAAACCATAGAGGGCCGGAAAACCAACCAGAGCAGTCGATACGGGCAGGCAACTCGCCTGCCAATGATATTATTCTTACATGACATGGCTCGATTCTCCAACCCCTGCGGGACCGCAACCGCAGGGCGAATCGGGTCCTTCCGTTGCCGGATTCGTCCTCGCCGGGGGCCGTAGCGCCCGGATGGGACGAAACAAGGCTCTGCTTCCGTATTCGGACACAGTGTTGGTTCTCTTTATCGCCCGGGCGGTCCGCGCGGCGGCCGGCAGCGCTACACTCGTCGGTCCCGCCGAGCAGCTCGCCGGTCTGGGCCTCCCCGTGGCGCCGGACTTGCGGCCGGGGGAGGGCCCCCTGGCTGGGATCGAAGCCGCCCTCGCCTCCTCTGCCGCCGACTGGGCCCTCATCGTCGCCTGCGACATGCCGCGGCTCTCGGCCCCGCTGCTGGCGGGGCTGGTCGCCGCCGCCCGGTCCAGCAAAGCCGACGCCGTGCTCGCGGCTTCCGGGCACGGTCCGGAACCGATGTGCGCCGTCTGGCGGCGGCGGACGGTCCTGCCGGAAGTGCGACTGGCCCTCGATCAGGGCCGCCGGAAGCTCCACGACCTGCTCGCCCGCTTGCGGATCGAGACCTGGCGCCCGCCGGGCGAGGACTGGACCGAGAACCTGAACACCCCGGAAGACTGGCGGCGCCACCTCGCCGGCCTGGTTCCCCGGGCTACCGGGGTACCCAAGGAGCCGGCCGGCGGGGGTACCTGAGCGATGAGCGAAACCTACCCTCACTACATCGAGTTCCGCCACGTCTATAAGACGTTCGACTACCCGGTTCTGGTCGATGTCAATTTCCACGTGGACGCCGGCGAGACGGTGGCCATCATCGGCCGCAGCGGCGTCGGCAAGTCCGTCACCCTGGCCCACATCATGGGTTTCCTCAAGCCCGACAGCGGCCAGGTGATCGTCGCCCACACCGACATCACCCACGCCACCGAGGACGAGCTGCGCCGCATCCGCAAGAAGGTAACCATGGTCTTCCAGTCCGGCGCCCTGTTCGACTCGATGACCGTGGAGGAGAACATCCTTTTCTCGCTCGAGCTCCGCGAGGATTACAACGAGGCCAACAAAGACGAAATCGTGGACGGTCTGCTGGACATGGTGGGGTTGAAGGCGTACAAGTATTCCTTCCCCTCGGACCTGTCCACCGGCTACAAGCGGGCCGTCGCCATCGCCCGGGCTCTGGCCGCCGAGCCCGAGTGCATCCTCTACGACGAGCCCACCACGATGGTCGATCCCATCATGTCCGACGACCTGGCCAACCTGATGCTTCGGCTGAAACAGGAGCTGCAATTGACCTCGGTGGTGGTCACCCACGACGTGGATCTGATGTACCGCGTGGCCGACCGCGTGGTGGTGCTCTACGAGGGCCGGGTGATCTACTTCGGGCCGGTGGCCGATCTCGAGAAGTCCGACCACCCGCACATCCAAGAGTTCATCGCCAAGGATGAGGTCTGGTGAGCCGGGCGGCCTTCACAAGCCCAACATATCGGCGATCCGCGTGATCAGCCTCTCGAACTTCGACGGCTCCTCGGCCGGGGGCAGGCGCACGTATCCGGCTTCGTCGTCCTCAGGGCCCGGCGGCCTCCACCTGGCCTTTTCGACCAGCCGCACCCGGTAGCCGCTGAAGGCGTAGACCCGCCGGTAGAGCGCGCCGTCCCCCTCTCGCACGACGAGCGAGAAGGTGACTCTCTTCCGGCCCCCCTCGCCCTGTTTGGCCTGCACTTGCAGCGGGTAGTAGCCCACCAGGTTGCGCTCCCGGTAGGCCGTCTCGTAGCGGTGGCGCCGGGTGCTCCAGACGAAGACCCGGAAGCCGTCGAATTGGAAGGGCTGCCGCGGCGCCGAGATGGTCGTCCAGACCCAGTGGTGTTTCCAAGTTTCGCCGTCGCGGACCCGCCCCAGGGAAGCATAGGCCGTAATCCTCCGCCCGCCTGCATATTGAGCCACTTCGTCGGGGACAGCCATCACCAGCATCCGGCTGAGCACCCAGCCGGCGCGGCCGTTCTCGAGCCGCACCAGCGTCCAATCGTCCGCTGGGCCTTCGATGGCCTCGTCCGGAGGGCCGTAAGAATTGAGAGGCAGGGCAGGCGTTTCGGTCTGGGGCGGCAGATAAGGTCCCCGGGGAGCGACCCGATGCGCCGTTACGTCGGCCAGGATGCCCTCGTCGAGCTGATAGAAGCTAGGCGCCTGCCGATTCGGTTCCGTGTGGACATTCAGCGTGTCGTAGACCGTGGCTTTGCCTTGGGAGGGCAGCCGGGCCGCGATCCGGCCTTGCCGCTCGAGCCGCGCCATCGCCGCCGGAGTGAGCAGGAGCCGCCCGTCGGTCCAGCCTTCGACGCCCTCGGCGGCCCGGATCCTGGCGAACCGCCGCTTGCGGCCAATGATCTCGACCCGGTCGCCGTGCCGCAGCGTGGCTACTACTGGAGCGTCCGGGGCCAACTCGCCGAGAATCTCCAGCTCGACGGGGCCGACGAAGGCTATCTCGGGCTTTGGCTTCTCGTCCGGTGCCAGGCCGCAGCCGAGCCACAGCAAGAGCCCGGTCGCAAGGATGCTGATCAGCCGTCTCATGGCCCCACTTCCATTGCCAGCCTCTCCGGGAGTCCGCCGGGCCGGTCCGGCGCTGGGGCTTTCAGACGAGCAGGCTCTCGACGAACTTCTGGATCCGGTCGAAGCCGCGCTCCAGGTCGCTCATCGAGGCGGCGTAGGAGATGCGGATGTGCTCCGTGGTGCCGAAGGCCTCGCCCGGCACCGCCGCCACGTGGGCCTGCTTCAGCAACTGTTCGGCGAAGTCGAGCGAACAGTGGATGCCGTTCTTGCCGAAGACCGCGCTCACGTTGGGGTAGGCGTAGAAGGCGCCGCCCGGCTCGGCCATCTTCAGCCCCGGAATGGCCTTGACCCGGTCGATCACGTAGGCCCGCCGACGCCGGTACTCTTCGAGCATCTCCTGGACGGCGTCCTGCGGCCCGCGCAGCGCCTCGATGGCCGCCTTCTGGGCGATCGAGACCGGGTTCGACGTCGAGTGGCTCTGCAGCTTCTGCGCCGCGGCGATCACCTCCTTGGGCCCCAGCCCGAAGCCGATGCGCCAGCCGGTCATCGAGTAGGTCTTCGACAGCGACCCGACGATGATGACGTTCTCCTTGGCCCCCGGCTCGGCGGCGATCGAGAAGGGCTCGCCCGAGTAGACGAACTTGTCGTAGCACTCGTCGGTCATCAGCCAGATGCCGCGCTCGGCCGTCATCTTCAGGATCTTGCGGAACTCGCCGTTGTCGAGCACCGCCCCGGAAGGGTTCGATGGCGAGTTGATGATCACCATCTTCGTCTTCCCGGTGAGGTGCGGCTCGATCATGTCGGCCGTCAGCGTGAAGCCCTTCTCCTCGTCGGTCTTGACGAAGACGCACTTGGCCCCGGTGTAGTTGACCACGTCCTTGTAAGTCACCCAGTAGGGTACCGGGACGATGACTTCGTCCCCCGGGTTCAGCAGCACCTGGGTGTAGTTGAAGATGGTGTGCTTGCCGCCGACGTTCACCATGCACTCGGCCGGCGTGTAGCTGGTGCCGTAGTCTTTGCCATGGCGCTCGCAGATCGCCTCTTTGAGCTCCGGGATGCCCCCGGCCTGGGTGTACTTGGTGAAGTTCTCCTCGATGGCCCGGATACCGGCCCGCTTGATGTTCTCCGGCGTAGGGAAGTCCGGCTCGCCGGCCCCGAAGCCGACGACGTCCACGCCTTCCCGCTTCAGGCGGGCGGCTTCAGCGGAGACCTTCATGGTCGCGGACATGCTGATGAGGTTCACCCGGTCCGCCAGGGTCAGTTTCTTCTCTTGGGCTGGTTGCACGGTCAAGCTCCTTGCAGTTTCTTTCTCAATCTCGCTTCGACGACCGGCGGCACGAGGCCCGAGACGTTCCCCCCCAGCCCGGCTACCTCCTTCACCAGCCGCGAGCTGATGAACGAGTAAGCCTCGCTCGCCATCAAGAACACCGTCTCGATCGCCGGCTGCAGGCGCCGGTTCATCAGCGCCATTTGCAGTTCGTACTCATAGTCCGAAATCGCCCGGATGCCCCGGATGAGCACCGTGGCCCCCTTCCGGGTGGCATAGTCGACCAGCAGCCCTTCGAAGCTGTCCACTTCCACGTTCGGGAAGCGGAGGTCCTCGATCACCTCCTCGATCATCACCACGCGCTCGGCTACCGAGAAGAGCGGCCGCTTGGTCTCGTTGCGCAGAATGGCGACGATCAGGTGGTCGAATAGATGGGTAGACCGCTCGATCAGGTCCAAATGTCCGTTTGTAAACGGATCAAAGGACCCCGGATAGACTGCGGTGACTTTTCGCTGGTCCTGTCCCAAGGTGTTCGGCCGCCGTTCCGCTGGGTAACCCTTGATTTTAGCCGAACCCTCCGGCCGGTGGATTCGCGGAGGCCGCTGCGGAGCTCAACCGCTTCGCTCACCCAGACGGCGCAGGCCGAAGAACAGAAAGCCGAGGCCGACGACGGCGTCGGCGCCGGCGGCCACCCGCAGGGGGAGTTGGGCCTCCGGATCGTCCAGGACCAGCTCGCCGATCCCCAGCATGGTAAGGGCGCCGAAGAGCAGCAGCGCCCCGATCAGGATGAGCAGTTGGGGGGTCATCTTCTTCATCTGTTTGTTCCCTTTTTCCTCTCTCCTCGATTGCCGGCCGCGACCGGCTTCAATCATATATCGGCGCTTCGCCCTCCGGTCTTGTCTTCCACCGCCGGTGGATCCAGAGCCATTGGTCCGGATGCTCGCGGATGATCTCCTCGAGCCTCGCGTGCAGCCGCTGGGTGTCGGCGGCGGCGTCGCCGGTGATCGCGACCGGTTCGTAAAAGCGCAGCACGTAGCGGTTCTCCTCTGGGCGCCACAGGGCGAAGCCGGGAATCACCGCCGCCCCGGTCCGGGCCGCCAGCTTCGCCAAGCCTGCGTGCGCGCAAGCCTTCCGCCCGAAGAACTCGACGAACACGCCCTCCTGCGGCGAGGCGTTCTGGTCGATCAGCACGCCGACGGCTTCGTTGGCCGCCAGGGTCCGCAGGATCTTGCGCGCCGACTCCTTCTTGCCGATCACCTGGTTGCCCGAGAGCCGCCGGCGCCGCTCCAGCCAGCCGTCGAGCAGGGGATTGTCCAGCGGCCGGACCACCACGTGCATCGGCTCCGCCATCAGCGCGTGGGCGAAGGCGCTCAGCTCCCAGTTGCCCAGGTGCGCGGTGGCGAAGAGCACGCCGCGCCCTTTCCGTTTCGCCGCCTCGAAGTGCTCGAAGCCTTCGTAGCGGATCCATTCGCCGACGTTCTCCCGGCTGACGGAGGGGAACCTTGCCAGGGCTGCCAGTACCCGGCCCAGGGAGGCGAAGACGCCGTCGATCAACTCTTCGCGCTGGGCGGCCGTCAGCTCCGGCATGGCGAACTCGAGGTTGCGCCGCGCCGCCCGCCGCAGCCGGGGCGCCGCCCGGTCCAACAGCCGGGTGTAGAGGCGCGCCAGCCGGAATGCCCAGCCGCGGGGGCCGATCCGCAAGGTGGCCGCCGCCGCCCGCACCAGCAGATATTCCGCCCAGTTGCGTATCCAAGATCGCCGGCGCACCGTTCGTCTCTATCAGCTTACCCGCGCCGCAGTCGGGCCGCCGGGCGTGCAGCCGGTGGGGCCGTCATCCGGAAGATTCCGTCCAGCCCAGCGTCTTGTCCACCGCCTCCCGGGTGATCGGGTGGTAGAGCGGCCGGGCCTCCCGATAGATGGCCAGCGCCCTTTTCTTGCCCTCCGGGGTCTTGGCCAGTTCTTCGAACAGGGGGGCCACGAACTTACGGCGGCCTTGGGTGGTCAGGAACCACCGCAGGCGGGGCATGGCCCGCTCGTAGCCGTTCTGAATGGCCAGTTTGAGCCACCGACCGAGGATCTCGGCGTTGCCCGTCTGGGTCAGATGGTAGGCACGATCCAGCTGGGCGAGCTTCCCGGCTCCGGCGTCCGGCGGGATCGCTCGCAGGAACCGGAGCCACTCCTGGGTCGACCAGCCCCGTGCATCGAGGCGGCTCGCCGGCAGCTCGCCCTCGAGCCACGCCTCGGCCGCCTTGTCCACGTGAGCGAAGACGTCCGGCGGCGGCATCCACGCGCCGTCGGGAATGCCCGGCTCATAGAGCCACTGTTTCACGGGCACAGGGAAGGCCGGCTCGGCGCGGTTGAGCAGCCGGTACTGAAGGTCTTGCTGGAAGTCGGCCGTGGTGATGCTGCGGAAGGCGAACTGGTCGAAGTAAGCGCGCAGGTAACGGTCGAACCGCTCCCGCCCGTAGGCGGCTTCAAGGGTATGCAGCAGCAGCGCGCCTTTCTGATACGCGATCGCCGTGAGGGCATCGATCGGATCGCGGTCCTTGAGGTCGATGTGCAGAATCTGGTCGCTTTCCGGCAGCCGCTCCATCTCCTCCCGGAGCGCCTGCACTCCCAGCAGTGCTTCCATCTCCATGCGCTTACGCCCGTATACTTGCTCGACGATCCGCCGTGTCAAGTAGACGGCGAAACCTTCGTTCAGCCAGAAGTCGCGCCAGGTGGCGTTGGTTACCAGGTTGCCCGCCCACGAATGGGCCATCTCATGGGCGATGAGTGAGACCAGGCTCTTGTCTCCGGCGAGTACCGTCGGCGTGGCGAAGGTCAACCGCGGGTTCTCCATGCCCCCGAACGGGAAGCTCGGCGGCAGCACCAGGATGTCGTAGCGGCCCCACCGGTAACGGCCGAAGAGGCGCTCGGCCGCGACGAGCATCTTTTCGGTATCCTCGAACTCCCGCGCCGCCTTCTCCACTACCTCCGGTTCCGCATAGACGCCGGTGCGGTGGCTCAGCGGCCGGAACTCGATGTCGCCCACCGCCAGCGCAATCAGGTAGGAAGGCACCGGGTTCGGCATCTGAAAGCGATAGTCACCGTCGGCGGGAAGATCCGGCCGGTTGCCGGCGCTCATCACGGCCCGCAAGCCTTTCGGTGTCCGGATATGTGCCGAATAAGGGACCTTCACGGCCGGGGTATCCTGCAGCGGGATCCAGCTCCGAGCGTGGATCGGCTCCGATTGGGTGTAGAGAAAAGGATGGCGCTTGCCCGCCGTCTGCTCGGGCTCGAGCCATTGGAGCGCCGTCGAATCGCTGGTGGTCCGATAGTGGATGCGCACGTAGCCGTTCGACAGCGGTAGCTCGATCTCGAGCGGCGTGCCCAGGATGGGATCCGTCTCCCCCAGCCGGAACTTTGTCTCATGGAACCCGTGGCCGTCGGCCGAGACCTCTACCTTCTCGATGCGCAGCGCCCGCGTATCCAGGATCATCGGGCGGCTGCCGCGGAGGCGGGAGAATTCGAGCGTCGCCCAGCCGGAGAGCTCCTTATTGTCGAAATCGGCCGTCAGGTCGATCGCCAGGTGGCGGACCTCCACCTCGGCCGGGTTGGAGTAGCTGTGCAGATCCTCGGCCACGGCCACGGCGTCGGGCACGGCGTCCGGCCCGGGCGAGCACGACAGGATGCCCAGCGCAGCCAGCGCGGCTAGCGGAGTGCGGATTGTGGGGATTGCGATACTTTCGATACCTTCAAACACGGAACTTACAGGGTATCCAATGTCCACACCCGTTTACGACGCCATCATTTGTGGCGGCGGCCACAACGGCCTGGTCACCGCCGCCTATCTCGCCAAAGCCGGTCGGAAAGTTCTGGTGCTGGAACGCCGCGAGTTCGTCGGCGGCTGCTCGGTCACCGAAGAGGTCTGGCCCGGCTACCGCGTCTCCACCGCCGCCTACCTGACGAGCCTGCTGCAAGAGCGGATCATCCGCGACCTGGAACTGGAGCGCCACGGCTATATCGTGGACGCCAAGGATCCGTCCTTCTTCTCTCCGTTCCCCGACGGCCGGACGCTGTTCTTCTGGCAGGACGAGAAGCAGACGCTGGCCTCCATCGCGCAGTTCTCCCGCCGGGACGCCGAGCGCTTCCCGGCCTACGAAGCGCATCTGGAGCGCATCGCGCGGTTCCTCGAGCCGATGCTGCTCTCCACGCCGCCCGAGTTCCCGCCCCGGGGCCTTTCGGACCTGCCGGACTACATCCGGCTGCTGGCCCGCTTCCATGGTCTGGGACGGCGGGACACCGTGGACCTGGTGAGGATCTTCACCCTGTCGGCGGCCGACTTCCTCGACGAGTGGTTCGAATCCGAGGAGCTGAAGGCCACCCTGGCCACCGACGCGGTGATCGGCGCCAACGGCGGCCCGCGCTCGCCGGGCACCGCCTACATCCTGCTCCACCACACCATGGGCGGCGTGGGCGGCAAGCGCGGCCTCTGGGGATTTGTGCGCGGCGGCATGGGCGCCGTTTCGGAAGCCATCGCTTCGGCCGCCCGCAGCTACGGAGCCGAGATCCGCACGGCGGCGCCGGTGACCCGCATCCAGGTCGCCTCCGGCACGGCGCTGGGCGTGGCGCTCGAGAACGGCGCCGAGATCCCCGCCCGCATCGTCGTCAGCAACCTCGACCCCAAGCGCACCTTCCTCGAGCTGATCGAAGCCCGCCATCTCGAACCGGAGTTCCAGGCCGCCATCCGGCGCTACCGCTGCGAAGGCGCCTCGGCCAAGATCAACCTCGCCCTCGACGGCCTGCCCGAGTTCCGCGCCGCCCCGGAGACTCCCGGCCCCCAGCACCGCGCCACCATGCACATCTGCCCGTCGATCGACTACATCGAGCAGGCCTGGGACGACGCCAAGTACGGCCGGCCCTCCCGCGCGCCGCTGCTCGAGCTGACCATCCCGACGATGTACGATCCCTCGCTCGCCCCCGAAGGCAAGCACATCATGGGCATCTTCATCCAGTACGCGCCTTACCGGCTGCGCGACGGCGATTGGGAGGCGATGCGGGAGCCCTTCTACGAACGCGTCCTGGAGGTTCTGGAGGAGTACGTTCCCAACATCCGCAGCATCGTCGCCGAGCGCCAGGTGCTCACCCCGCTCGACATCGAGCGCCGCTTCGGCATCACCGGGGCCAACATCTTCCACGGCGAGATGAGCCTCGATCAGATGTACTCGATGCGCCCGGTGGCCGGTTGGGCCCGCTACCGGACCCCGATCCGCGGCCTTTACCTCTGCGGCTCCGGGACGCATCCCGGCGGGGGCGTGATGGGCGCGCCGGGCTACAACGCCGCCCGGGAAATCCTCAAAGACGCCCGCCGGTGGTGAGCCGCTCTCAGGCGGTCTGCGCCAGCCGCCGGTGCTCCCGGGTGATGCCGCGGCAGACCAGGAGCCAGACGGCGACGAAGACCAGGTTCACCAGCGCGAAGGCCCGGATGCCGAACGCCAGTTGGGTGCCGATGAAGACCACCGCCGCCTGCAGCGCGTCGCCGGTACGGCCGAAGAAGGTGTCGATCGCCGCCTTGGCCTTGTACTTCGCCTCACGGGAAGTGGGCAGGAAGAGCGCCTGGCGCACGGTGTTGTTCAGCGAGTAGTCGGTCGAGTTCTCGAAGATCTTGGTCACCCGGATCACGCGCAGGATCGGCATCGCCGCCGTCACGGCGTACGTCGTGGCCGAAATCACCGGCAGCACGAACAGCGAGCCCCGCACGCCGATGTACTTGAAGAACCGGGAGACGAGGAAGGTCTGCACCAGGAACCCCGCCAGGTTCACCCAGAAGAAGAAGTCGCCGTAGAAGGCCCCGATGAAGGCTCCGCGCTGGGCTTCGAAGGCCTGGCCGGCGCCGATCTGCTGGATCGCCGTCGTCTCCACCAGCTTGCCCAGGATGAACTCGCCCACCGTGTTCACCATGTTGAGCAGCAGCACCAGGAAGGCGATCAGCCGCAAGTAACGGTTCTCGAAGACGAGCTTGAAGCCGCCCTCGCGGCTCAGGTGCTCCCGCGCCGTTTCCGCCACCGCGGTGTTGGCGCCGCTCACCATCCGGTTCGTCAAGATGATCAAGAGGATGAAGACTCCGAGCATGCCGGCGGCGACGCTCATCAGTTCGAACGGGCCCAGCCGCTCGATGAAGACCGCCGTCGCCTTCGCCCCCACCAGCGCGCCGAAGGAGACGCCGATGCCGATGATCGGAAACAGCCGCTTGCCCGCCTCCTCGCTGTAGAGGTCGTTGGCGAAGGCCCAGAACTGCGAAACGATCATGAAGTTGAAGACGCCGAGCCAGATGAAGTACGGCACCCCGATGTGCCAGCCGGCGCTGCCCGCCAGGATGAACAACGCCAGGTTGCCGATGAAGAACAGCGTCATGCCGGAAAGCAGCCAGACGCGGTTCACCCGCGAGGCGAAGGCCCCGTAGAGCGGCACCAGGAAGATGAACAGGATGGCCTGGGCGGCGCTGGCGTAGCTCTTCACCTCGGCCCCGGCTTCGGAGAGGATCAGCGCCTCACGGATCGGCTTGAGGATGTAGTAGAGCGCCATCATGTTGAAGGCGTTGACCGCCAGCAACAGCACGGCGCCGCCCTCGCCGGGCCGGACGTCGCTGAAGAGCGACAAGGCGCGCTCGATCGGGCCTTTTCGCGGTTCCATCGCCACGTTCACCTCTCGCCCCCGCCCGGCTCCCAGCCGGGCGCGGCTCCACTTAGTGTACCCGCATCTCCGGGCGCCGGCGGCCCGGGCCGCGGACGGTTTCTGCTAGAATCTTCCGGTGTCTGTTCAGGCGCCGCCGCGGCTCGCCCGCCTCTTCGCTTCCCTGCTGCCCGGCATTTTCATGGTCGGCTACGTGATCGGCACGGGCAGCGTCACCACCATGGCGGCGGCCGGCGCCCGCTACGGCATGTCCCTGCTGTGGACCCTGATCCTGGCCAGCCTCTTCACCCACATCATGTTCGCCGCCATCTCGAAGACCACCATGGTGAGCGGACAGACGATGCTGTGGAACTTCCGCCGCCACTTCGGCGGCCCGGTGACGCTCTTCATCGTGCTGGCCATGGCGACCACGCAGATCGCCTCGATCATCGGCGTCATGGGCATCGTCACCGACGTGGTGCGGGAGTGGTCGCGCCCGTTCACCGGTGGCGAGGGCGTCAGCCGCGTCTGGAGCGCCCTGTTCTTCATGGGCTTGCTGCTCTGGCTGTTCTGGAACGGCCGGCACCGGGTCTTCCTGAAGGCCGTCTCGTTCCTGGTGGCCCTGATGGGCGTCTCTTTCTTGCTCACCGCCTTCGTGGAGCCGCCTTCGCTGGGACAGCTCGCCCGGGGCCTGGTCCCGGCCATTCCCGAAGCCGGCCGGCCGCACCTGCTGATCGCCGGCATGGTGGGCACCACGCTGGCCTCGGTTTGCCTTTTCAGCCGCAGCATCGTAATCCGCGAGGAGGGCTGGCAGGCGGAGGAGCTGCCGAAGGCCTACCGCGATTCGCTCGTCTCCGCCGTGCTGCTGCTCATCATCAACGCGGCCATCATGGCCTGCGCCGCGGGCACGCTCTACGTTCAGGGCATGCCGGTGGAGCGGGCCATCGACATGGTGAAGACCCTGGAGCCCCTGGCCGGCCGCTTCGCCGCCACCATGTTCGTCATCGGCATCGTCGCCGCCGGCCTGAGCTCGCTGTTTCCGAACTACGTGCTGGGCCCCTGGATGATCTCGGACTATCTCGGCAAGAGCCGCGACATGAGCCGCGCCGGCTACCGGGCGCTGGTGCTGGCGACAGCCTCTTTCAGCCTCGTGGTGCCGCTGTTCGGCGGCAGCCCGGTGGAGATCATGATCGCCTCGCAGGCCGTCAGCCCCCTGGTGATGCCCCTGATCACCCTCTTTACCTGGCTGCTACTGTTGAAAAAGGAGTTCGTGGGCCCATGGCGCAACAGCGTATGGATGAACGCCGGCCTGGCGGTGACGCTGCTCTTCACCGTGCTGATGCTCGGCATCGCCGTCTCCGGTTTCCTCCACAAGGTCTCCGCCGGCTAGCCGGCTTCGTCCTGGCCGCCGCGCTGGCTGGCGTTGCGGCGCCCGCCGGGCCGCCCGCCGGTGACGTTCCCCACCGCGCCGAAGGTTCCATCACGGTGAATGACGTGACGCTGCACTTGAAAGGCTCGGTGGCCGTCTGGGATCCCGAGGAGAAGACGCTGACGGTGGGCCTGTTCCCCTTCCCGGTGGGCGAGGACGAGGCCGCGAAGGCGGCGCAGGAGAGCATCCAGGCGGTGGCGGCGTCCCATCCCAGCCCGAACCCGGCTCAGTGGGAGAGGAGCCCGGTGGCCGCCGTGGTGCTCACTTTCCGGAAACGGCCGAAGCAGATCGATCCGAGCCGCGTGACCGCCTTTTCCGTCCGGGTCTACGGCCTGACCGCGCCGGATGAGACCTTCGCCATCTCGCGCCGCACCAGCGACGAGCTGAAGAAGACGATCCAGGAGATCGAGGGACGGATGAAGGGCAAGACGGGCAGCATCCGCCTCTCCACCGGCGGCAGCGACGCCATGTACGCCGGAACCGTGAGCTGGGAGCTGAGCTGCGAAACGCCCATCCGGACCCGGAAAGGGCGGTAACCTGCGCGCCGGTCCCGGCGACCTAACAGATGAGCGGCGGAGCCATGGCTTTCAAAGCGCTCAGGATGGCCACCCTGCTCGGGGTGTGTGGCGCGTTCTTCTTCGCCCTCGCGCAGGAGTCCCGGCTCAGGCCCGATGGCAGAATCCTCGTCACCGGCGGACGCGCAGAGCCCGGGACGCAGACCGGCTCTCTGCCCGAGTCGGCCTCCGTCAAGGGTTCCGTTTTCGATGCCGTCACCGGCGAGCCGGTTGCGAAGGTCCGGCTGGTGCTCGCCGGCGTGGACATCGCCCGGATCGATTACTCCACCGCCAGCGATGCTTCCGGCCGCTTCCGTTTCACCGATGTCGCCCCTGGCAGGTACCGGCTGTGGGCTTCTAAGAACCGCTACGCCCGGCTGGCCTATGGAAAACGCCGTAACGACGGGCTCGGGGCTATCCTGACCCTCGGGCCCGGCCAGGAAGTCACAGGGCTTGTGCTGAAGATCGTTCCCGCCGCCGTGATCACCGGCCGCGTGCTTGACGAGGACGGCGAACCGGTGGCCTTCGCCCAGGTGGACGTCCTGCGCTACCGTTACGTCAATGGCGAGCGGCGGCTGCGAGCGGTCAGCCGTGGCGCCCGTACGAACGATCTCGGGGAGTACCGCCTCTTCGGCCTCGCCCCGGGCCGCTACTACGTTTCGGTGAGCTATGGCGGAGGCCGCGGCGGGTTCCGGTTCCGCAGAGGCCGGGAGGACTCGCCGGAGCGCTCACGGGCATACCCTAGACTCTACTATCCTGGCGTGCCCGATCCGGCCCAGGCGGTGGCTTTGGAGATTAAAGCAGGAGAGGAGCGCCAGGGCATCGACTTCCGCCTGACGCCCATGACGGCCGTCCGCGTCTCCGGCCGGGTGCACGGCGGCGCCGGCCGGGTGATCGTGGCGCTCCGGCGCGAGGGGGAGCCTTCCTGGCGCACCCGCGGTCCGTTGACCATCGCCGACCGGAAAACCGGCGAGTTCGCGATCGGGGGCGTGCTTCCCGGGACCTATCTACTCGAAGCGGTGGCTGCAGAGGGAGACGTTCGGCGCTTCGCCCGCCTGCCACTCACCGTCGCCAACGACGACGTCCGCGATCTCGTGCTCGAGCTACGCCCGGGCGTCAACGTCTCCGGCCGGGTGGGTCTGGACAGCGACGGCCCGCCGACGGTTCTGCAGAAGATCCGGGTGGCGCTTTCGCCCGCCTCCGGCAGTCCGTTCTTCCAGGGCCGCGGCGGACGCGTGGACCGGGAGGGCCGCTTCGAGATCCGGGAAGTGGGCCCGGGGCGCTATCGCGTGGATGTCTCCGGCATCCCGGACACGGCATATCTCGCCAGCGTGACCCTCGAAGGCCGGGACGTACTCGAACGGGGACTGGAGGTGCCGGAAGGCGGCGTGGCCGGTCTCGAAGTCGCGATCGGGCTGCAGGGCGGCGTCGTGACCGGCGCGGTCCGAGACGAGGACGGCAAGCCGGTGCTGGGGGCCTCCGTGGTGCTGGCCCCGGCCGCGGAGCGCCGCTACCGCCTGGACCTCTTCAAAAGCGTCACCACCGACCAGTACGGCCGGTTTCTCATCGAGGGCGTGGCTCCCGGCGAGTACAAGATCTTCGCCTTCGACGACGTCGAGTCCGGCGCCTGGCGCGCCCCCGAGTTCTTGGAGCAGTGGGACGATTCCGGCCAGGAGATCGAGCTGGAGAAGGGCGGCCGGCAAGCGGTGGAGCTGGAACTGATCACCCTTTCTCCCGAAGAGCGATGACCGGTCCGTTCACCGCAGTAGTCGCCGTCCTGACAGCGGCGCTCCTCCCCGCCGCCGGCGGGGAAGCCGTGCCCGCCAAGGTCTCCGGCCGCGTCGTCGATGCTCAGACCGGCCGGCCGATAGCCGGGGTGCGGATCACGTTGCTTGAGGCCGTCCGTGTGCGCACCCGGGAGGAGTTCGAGAACCAGCGCGTCTACTCCGTCCGCACCGCCGCCGACGGCCGCTTCGTTCTTTCTGGAATCCCGCCGGGCCGTTACCGCTTCACCGCCTGGCGGCGGGGCTACCTGACCCAGGACTGGAGGGGCAAGCTCGGTCCGGGGGCGGCCTCCGTCTTGTCCTTGCACGAAGGTGACACGGTTGGGAATGTCACCTTCCGCTTGCAGCGGAGCGCCGTGATCAGCGGCCGCGTGACGGATCTGGACGGCGAGCCGGTGGCCGAAGCGTTGGTCCGGCTCTACCGAGCCGCCTGGTCTCGCGGGCGGCGCATCCTACGACCGGATTGGGACGCCGAGACCGACGACCGCGGTCTTTACCGTCTCTTCTATGTTCGCCCGGGCCGCTACTACTTGGGCCTCTACGTCTCCGGAGGCGACGCCGATGCCATCCTGTACTGGCCTGGAAGCTGGAAGGCCGATGAGGCCCAGTGGATCGAGGTGAAACCCGGCGACCAAAGCACCGGCGTCGATTTCGTCTACCGGCGCCCCGTCGAGGCTGGCGTCCGGGGGAGGGTGGCGCTGCCCGCCGGCGCCGGCGGCCGTAACGTGGTCGTCAGCCTGCTGCCCGCCACTGGTGAGGCATGGTCTCTCGATGTCTCTTTCAGGGTGGTTGATCCGGAAACCGGCCGCTTCGAGTTGCACTTACTGCCCGGCCGCTACGCCCTCGTTGCGAAGACCACGCAAGGAAGCCGGGAACTGTTCGGGTTCCGCCTGATCGACGTGCCCCCCGCCGGTGTGGAGGGCCTGGAAGTTCCGCTCCAGCCGGGGATGGACGTCGCCGGGCGGGTGGACTTCGGCGGCGAGCCGATTCCGGGGCCGGGGGTCACCTTGAGCCACGCGGAGTTCCAGCCCGGCTTTCCGCGGAGCGCGCGCGCCGGCAAAGACGGCCGGTTCCTGATTCGGAACGTCGTCCCGGGCCGGCACCAGATCTCCATCGGTGGCTTGCCCGCACGGGCCTACGTCTTCCGGGTGTTGTGGGGCGACGAGGAGACGACCGGCGCCGTAGAAATCGGCTCTGGCGCTCCCCCGGCCGAGTTGAGAATCCAGATCCGCCAAGACGCCCGGCCCGTACGCGGCAGGGTGCGCGATCCCGATGGCGAGCCCGTGGCCGGGGCGGCGGTACTAGCCCTGCCGCCCCCGGGGCGCTGGCGGGATTGGGACGCCTACCGGCTGGATTGGACAGATCAGAACGGGGCCTTCCGGCTGGAACCAGTCCCACCCGGCTGGCTGCTGGCCGCCTTCGACGATCTGGACTCCGGCCTGTGGCAGGCCCCGGGGTTTGTCTCCAAGTTCGCCGCGCGGGCCGTGCGGCTTGAGGATGTGGGCGCAGAAGTGGAACTCACATTACAGAGCATCGGAGAGTGATCCGCGGCCCGGATGTCTGCCGCGCGCCTGCGGCTACCGCCGCTTCTTGGGGAAGATCTCGGCCGGGTCCGAAGGCTTGAATTCGAAGACCCGCCCGCCCACGTAGGCCCGCAGCGTCGCCTTGCCGATCGGGCGGTTGTAAGTGGGATAGAAGATGGCGCCGTCGGTGGAATCGCCGGGTTGCAGCTCCGTCTCGACGAAAGCGATGGCGCTGGCCGCCGCCGCCGCCTTGAGTTTCTTCGACGAGGTGAACGCCAGGGCCGCCTGCCGCCGCTGCTCGTAGCCGTTGGTGGCCCGGATCCGCTGCAGTCCGTAGAGGCCCATCTCGTAGGTCGTCACCAGCTTGATCACGTCGTCGGAGGAGGCGTTGCGCACCAGGCGGTTGATCACGTAGAGCGCCGGCACGGCCTGGATCACCGTCCCCGCCTGGGTCTCGATGCGGAAGTCCTCCGGCCGGATCAGGACCGGCTCCTCGGAGCCGTTCGACGCGGCCACCTGGATGACGGCGAACTCGCGAATCTGCGTCGGCAGGTGCGCGAACATGATCGTCAGGCCCCGGCGCGTCAGCGTCTGGTACTTGAGGCCGCCGGACTCGAACTCGATCACTTGCGCGGAGAGCGCAACTGTCGAGGCGAGTCCCAGCAGAGCCAGCACTGCGGATCGGCGGCGCCGCATCGTGTTACTTCCTACTTCCATGATAGTGCTCGGCAGCCGGGCGAATTTCGATGAGGACGTCCGTAGCGATCAGATGACTGGCGGCCGCTTCACAGCTCGCCGCGGCGCAGCTTCTCGGTGACCTTGGCGAGTTCCTTCCTCAGAAGCGGGTTCTCTGGGTAGCGCCGGGACAACTCGGTGAGCAAAACCCGCGCCCGTTCCGGCTCGCCCTCGCGCAAACAGATGATCGAGAGCAGGATCTTGGCGAAGGGGCCCAGATAGCGGCCTTTGGCGGCCACCAGCTCCAGGTTCGCGAAGGCCTGCTTCTTGCTGCCTTTGATGCCATCCATCCGGACGAACCAGCGGACGAAAAAGGGGAGGGAACCGATGAGGTACTCGTTCACGCCGGTAGTCAAATAGGCGTCGTAGAATTCCGGGTCGGCTTTGAGCAGCCGCACAGCGTGTTTGTTCGACGCTCGGGCGTTTTTCAGGCTCGACAATCCCCGTTTCTCCACCAAAGCCTTGTAGTCCGTGAGGACGCCCTCTTTGAGGCACAGAGCGAAGAGAGCGTTGATGTCATTCGGATCCTGGTTGAGACGCGCCGTGGCCAGCCTTTCCGTCTCGGCCAGTGCGAGGTACAGGTTCCGCCGAACTTCGGGGTCCGGCTTGAGTTTTTTCTTGCTGGCGATCTTCTTGTCGTCCTCGAAGAACTCGCTCTCGAGAATCGCGAGGCGGTCAAGCTCGTAAAAGAGGTAAGCGGCAGCCCTCACGCCGGGCCCGATGGGATCGTCCGGCGATTCTGCGGCATGCTTGTCGAGGATACGGTGCGCGCCCGTGAAATCGAAGTTATAAAGGCGGTCGAGAGCTTCCTCGATACAGGAGTGAACTTGGATATCGGCGGCGAAACTCGGCAGCGGAGCCGCCAAGACCAACAGCAGAAGAACGAGCATACAACAAATCACGGATTGCGCAGGCGCAAGCCCCTTCAGTGTAACAGAGATGGGTCCAGCGGCAAAAAGAAATCTCGCTTCGGGACGCCGTAGAACCGCGGACACGATTCAGCCGAACAAGCGCTCGAAGAACTCCCGCGTTCGAGCCTGGATCTGGGCCAGCTCGACGTCGGGCGGCTGGTCGTGCAAGTGCTCGGGCGTCCAGCGGCTGATCAGCCGGTGGACGGCTTCGAGCTTGTAGCGGGTCCGCGGCAGTCGGCCTCCGGAATGACCCGAATAGACCCGCAGGGCATGGTCCACCGCCCGATAGAAGGTTGCCGCGTCGCGGAGGAAGGCGGCATCGGCGCGGTCCAGATGCCCCATTCTTTCCAGGATGTCGATCCGCGCCGGCGTATTCAGAACCCGGAAGAACATGCCAGCGGCTTTCAGCCGAAGATACATCAGGCAGAAATCGATGTCGTAATAGCCCCCGCGGCCGGCCTTCAAGGGATTGCTCTCGCCTTGCTCCTTCTCCAGGCGCAGCCGCATCTCCCAGAGCTGTTTCTTCGACCGAGCGGTCTGCCCGTAGCGCCGCCAGTCGATGTCCTGGAGCTCGCTCAGAAAGCGGGTTCCGCGCTCCAGGTCGCCGGCCACCGCCCGGGACTTCATGTAAGCGATGCCCTCCCAGGCCTGTGCTTTGTCGGCGAAGTAGTCCCGAAAGCTCTGCTCGGTCTGCACCAGCATGCCCTCCCGGCCGTTCGGGCGCAGCCGGGTGTCGATGGCGAAGATAACACCCTCGCCGGTATAGGCCGTCACTTGCTGGATCAGGCGCTCCGCCACCCGGGTCCAGAAAGCGGTCTCGCCGGCGTCCTCGTCCGGAATGACGAACACCAGATCGGCGTCGGAGGCGATATCGAACTCCAGCATCCCCAGTCGCCCCAGGGCGATCACCATCATCTTGTCGCCCGGTTCATAGCCGGGCCGCTCTGGTTTTGAGGAGACCAGAACGTCGCGCACTGCCATCCGGTAGGCAGCGCGCAGGGTTGCGTCGGCCAGCTCGGAAGTGAGCTTCAACGTGTCGAAGATCGGCGCCGGCACGCAGATGCTCTCGGCTTGGATGCGCAGCATGTGCCGCTGGAACAAGCGCCGCAGTTCATTGACCTCTTCGGCCCGGGCGAAGGCTTCCTCCGGCACTCTGTAGGCGCCCGGTTCGGCGCGCATCTGCCGGATCTCATCGAACAGCTCGGGCTTGCGCACCAGCACGTCACCGAAGTGGGAGCTCTCCTCGAACAGATCGAAGAGGTAGCCGGCCAGCACCGGATCGGAATCGAGCTGCTGCAACCAGTCCGGCCGGTGGATGACATGCTCCAGAAAGTGTTCGAAGGTCTTGGCGCCCCGCTTCAAGCGGCTGCGGGCCAGGGCCGCCGCCAACCGCGGCGCCTTTTCATCCAGCAGGCGCACCAGGTTCGTCTTGGCCGGCTCCAGGTAGTCGACCTCGCCCGGGAGCGCCTGCGGCGGCGGTTCGATCGGCGCCTCCGGGCTGGGCCCGTAGTAGACCGGCTGTTGGGAGTAGATCACCCGGGCATAGATCTCCTGCGTCGTGCGCAAATACTGCTCCAATTGCCGCCGCAGCGTCTCGGCCGAAGGCTCCTCGCCCGGTTTGTGAGGCATGGACCGCGCCAGCCGGTCGAGTTCGGCTTCGGAATCGGGCAGCGTGTGGGTCTGCTGGTCGTCATAGAGCTGCAAGCGGTGCTCCAGGTGCCGCAGGAATGTGTAGGCCGCCGCCAGGCGCGAGTACTCGCTGCCGGAAAGTAGTTCTTTGTCGTGAAGCCGGCGCAGAGCCAGTAGCGTCCCGGGGTGGTGCAGCCACAGCTCCCGCCCTCCGTGCAGCCGCTGGAGGCACTGGACCAGGAATTCGATGTCGCGGATGCCGCCGGGGACCAGCTTGATATCGAGCCCCGAGCGTTTCCGCCTGGCCGCCACCTTTTCGCTGATCCGCTGCCGCGTCTCGGATACCGATTCGACTGCCGAGAAGTTCAGTGTCGAGGTGTAGATCAGCGGCTGGACGAACTCCAGGATCTCCCGCCCCGGCTCCTGATCACCGGCGCAGACGCGCGCTTTGATCAGCATCTGGAGTTCCCAGTCACGGGCGCGCGTCTGATAGTACTTCTTCGCCGCTTCCACTGAAATGGAGACTTCGCCCAGGCGCCCCTCCGGTCGCAGCCGCAGATCCACCCGGTAGCACCTGCCCTCGGCGGTGTGGGCCGAGAGCAGCGCCGTGAGCTGGTTGGCCAGCTTGGCGAAGAACTCACGATTGGAAACCGTTTCCGGCCCCGTCGTTTTTCCTTCGCCGGAGTGTACGAACATCAGATCGATGTCCGAGGAGTAATTCAGCTCGGATCCCCCAAGTTTCCCCAATGCGATCACCGAGAACCCGCACCGGGCGAGCGTGCCGCTGCGGTCCCGCCATTGCGGCGTTCCAAAACGGCTCTCCAAGGCCGCCCGGACGCGCCGCTGGGTAACCTCGAGGATGGCGTCGGCCAGGTGGGAGAGTTCCTCGGTGACCTCTGCCAGCGTTCCATAGCCCAGCAGGTCACGGACGGCGATCCTGAGGATTTGCCACCGCCGGAATCGGGCCAGCAGGAGCGCCTCTGTCTGCTCTCCACCGCTTCCACCCAACCACTCCTGGAGTTGGCGGCGCATCTCTCGAGAGGTGCGGACACGATAGAGATCGCCCGGCTGAGTGAGCTGTTCGATCCACTCCGGATGCTGCAGGATCGATTCGCTCAAGAAGCGGCTCGTCGAAAAGATCGCGATCACGTACTGCAGATAGAGGGGCACGAGCACAAGGCGCCGAAAGGCGTCCGGCCGACGTTCGCGGAGCAGGACGAGGTAGTGCAGGGCTGCATCGGGGTCGGCGCTGTTCTTCAGCAGCAGCGCGAGACGCTGCAGCGGCGCCTCGGGAATCTCGGCAGCGATTCGGGCCAGCGCCGGGCCGGCGGCCTCCATGTTGCGGAAAGGTATCTCTCGCGTAAGCGTCAGCATGGCTCCCAGTCCGGCTTCGGCTTCGTCCGCTAGTGGAATTATCGCAGACCGGTTCCGATTCCACCACGGTCCGCCGGCCCAGGGAGAACAACACCGCGGCGGCTGTGGTGAACTAAGAGAGAGCCGGCTCCGCAACCCGGGCGCGGCCCAAGGAGATGCGATCATGAGTCAAGCCAATCCACTGGCCTACTTGACCGAACAGCTCGACGAATGGCGCCAGGCCGGCACCTATCAGCGCCTCCGCGTCCTCGAATCGGCTTGCGAACCCGTCTGCCGCTTCGACGGCCGCGAAGTGATCAACCTGGCCTCCAACAACTACCTCGGCCTCGCCAATCACCCCAAGCTCGTGGAGGCGGCGATCGAGGCTACCCGCAAGTACGGCGTCGGCTCCGGAGCCGTACGGACCATCTCCGGGACCATGACGCTGCACATCGAGCTGGAGCAACGCATCGCCGCCTTCAAGAACGTCGAGGCCTGCGTCGTCTTCCAGTCCGGCTTCACCGCCAACTCCGGCACCGTCTCGGCCATCCTCGGCCCCGAGGACTTCATCGTCTCCGACGAGCTCAACCACGCCAGTATCATCGACGGCTGCCGGCTGTCGAAGGCCAAGATCAAGATCTTTCCCCATCGCGACGCCGCCGAGGCGGAGCGGATTCTCGCCGGCCTGGACGGCACGCCCGGCCGCAAGCTGCTCATCACCGACGGCGTCTTCTCCATGGACGGCGACATCGCGCCGCTCAAGGAACTGGTCGAGATCGCCGAGCGCCACGGCGCCATCATGATGGTCGATGACGCCCATGCTTCCGGCGTCCTGGGCCGCAACGGCCGGGGGACCATCGACCACTACGGCCTCCACGGGCGCGTCCACATCCAGGTGGGTACGCTGTCGAAGGCCGTCGGCGTCCTCGGCGGCTACGTCTGCGGCAGCCGCGACCTGATCGATTTCCTTTACCACCGCGGCCGGCCTTTCTTGTTCTCGACTTCCCATCCGCCGGCCGTCGCCGCTGCTTGCATCGCCGCCTTCGATCTGCTCGAGTCCGAGCCGGAACGCATCGAGCGTCTCTGGGAGAATACCAGGTACTTCAAGGAGAACTTGCGCCAGGCCGGTCTGGACACCGGCTCGAGCGAGACTCCCATCACCCCCATCATGGTGGGCGACGCCGCCCTGGCCTTCCGGTTCTCCGACGCGCTGTTCGAACGCGGCGTGCTGGCCACCGGCATCGGCTACCCCACCGTACCCCGCGGCAAGGCCCGCGTCCGCACCATCGTGACCGCCGCCCACACCCGCGAACAGCTCGACCGGGCGCTCGAGGCCATCGCCGCCGCCGCCCGCCAGGTGGGCCTGCCCGCCTCCTGAGCAGGCGTCAAGCCGCGCCCCGGCTAAAGAGGCCGTTTGCGCCTGCCGATCAATCAGTAGGGACCGCTACGGCCGGCAACGCCGCCGAGCCCAGAGCCGGGGCAGCGGCTGGGGGCCGGCCGGCACGAACTCTGCTGGAGAGAGGCGGCTGCGGGCGGGCCGGCGGAGGGGCCCGCCTGCGCCGTGCAGTTCGTGCAGGGAGTATTTCCCTTAGAACTTCCCATTACTAAAGTCCATCTCAGGCGCCGGCGCCCAACCCCCTCGGCCTAGTCTTATCATGCGGTTACACGGCAAACCAGCGCTGCCCCCAACAGGTGTCTGCCTTAAAAAAATGGGAATCTTTCCGGTTTCAATTAAGCCTTTCTCCTGATTCCTTAGACCCGCCCCCGGATGCTACCTTTTCCATAGCAATTCCAAATAACCCGAGTTGCAGGGAGAGGAGAAAGACAAACATGAAGAAACTTCTGTTGAAACTTCGGATCTGGCACGACACCAAAGGCCAGGATCTGATCGAGTACGCCCTGATGGCCGGCTTCGTGGCTGTGGCTGCGGGCGCCATCATGCCGAACGTCTCGAGCAGCATCAGCACGGTGTTCAGCAAGATCAACTCGGTCATGTCCCAGGCTGCGACCCAGGGCTGATCGAAGCTTCCAAAGGACAATCGATACGGGCGCGGGGGCGGTTCCCGCGCCCGTGGCGTTTCTGCTCCCGGTTGCCGCTTCCGCAGGGGCCGGCGCGCGCCCCTCAGGCCGCTGCTTCTTGAAGGCCGAACGGGCTGATCAGGTTGCCGTTTTCATCGAAGCGCAGCGGATCGGGCCCGGACTCGATGTGGACTCCAGGGTTCGCCTCCACCGCCTCGAGCAGCGTCTCGCTCACCGCCACCCGCTCCAGCTCCAGCGTGTTCCGGATCCAGCAGTAGGTCGCCTCCTTCGGGTTCAGCCGGCCCACCGTCTGCAAAGCCGCCTCCAGGCAGCGGCGGTCGTCCGGATAGTGCAGCGGTAGGCGGACCGGCGCCAGCTTCGAGGAGGTGAGCACGTTCACTACCGTCGCCTCCCAGTCGATCTTGTCCACCAGCCGGTTCGTGGTCACGTCGGCGAAACCGATGCCCAGAGCGTTGCCGTAAGAGAGCGGATGCAGGTCCCGGACGAAGATCCGGCGGATCCGCGGCGTGTCCGGCCACGGGTTGTAAGCGGCTTCGCTCGAGCGGTTCACGATCTTCGTGTCCATGCCGGCGCCTGAGATATTCTTCCCGATTTCGTCCAGGATCAACAGATCCACCGCCTCCACCGGGATGTTCGGTTTCCAGGAGCGCGCCAGCTCGAGCAGTTCGGCCTCCCGCGCCTCGAGCTTGGCGGCCGGGATGGCCTCGATCTTCGCCGTGTTGTGCCGGGCGTCCTCCAGAATCGCTACGCCTCCCAGAATCTTTCCCGTCGCCAGCACCCGCCGGCCGACCGACCGCACCACGCGGCCCAACCCCAGCTTTTCCGCCCAGATGTGATACTGCCGCGCCCCGGTCTGCTTGCCCAGTCCGATGGCGACCATCTTGAAGAGGCCGCTTTCGAGCCGGTCCTGGAAGTCGGTGTGCCACTTCACGCGGTTGACGACGACGATTCCATCGCTTTCATAAGCGAGCCGGTCAACGAAGACCTCGATCCCTTCCTCAGTCGTCCCGAGGGGAACGACTTCGAGGCTGCTTCTCAGCGGGCAGTCCATCGTCGCTTCGGTGATGCCATAATGGGCGAGCACCCTGGCCTGCCCTTCCGGCGTCGCCCCTCCATGGCTCCCCATGGCGGGAAACAGAAACGGCCGGAAGCCGCGGTCCCGAAAGTGGTCCACGGTGGCCCGAACGATGGCCGCCAGATTGGCGATGCCCCGGCTGCCCACCCCGATCGCCACCTGCGCCCCCCTCGGAAGTCCGGCTTCCAACCCCGCGCGGGCCAGTTGCCGCCGTACCTCCCCGGGGACATCCGAGAGGTGATGGTCCGGGAAATGCTGGCGGACCAGATACATCTGCGGCAGTTCCATCCCGGCGACTATCATAGCAGCGCTCGGGCACTAGCCAGCGCCCCTGAGCTGGCTCGGAGGCCGCCTCCTGCGGGCGCCTATGGACAGAGCCGGCCGCTAAGGTCGTTCCCGCCTGCCGCCGCTGTTGGGGAGGTACGCCTACGTGTTTACTCTTCCCATTCCCTCTCCAGCATCTCTGCGTACTCGCCGGAGGCGTAAAGGGAGAAATCGAAGCGCCGCGGATTCAGCTCGGTGTAAGTGCACAGGTTCAGCCGGGCGGCGAACATCTGGTCGGCGTAGCGGTAGTAATTCCGTAGGAACTCGTCACTGAGCTGTTGGCGTGGAGGTAGTTCGGCAAACACCCCGTTGATGCCCAGCGCCCGGGAAAAGATGCCCTTGTAGTCCACGACGCCCCAGCGGCGCAGCTTCTCGCGGACGCTTTCAGGAGGGTCGTAAACGACGAAAGCGGCGAAGCTCTGGAATCGGATACCTTCGTCGGCGAGCTCCGGTGCGCGCTCGACGAACTCGAGGCACTGCCCGATCCACCGCGCGATGTCTTTGCCGATATAAAACAACATCCGGAACTCGCAGTAGCGTCCGTCTAACAGTTTTCGTTCCAGCTCTTCGCGGCTCTGTTCGCCGGCCGGCAGCAGCCCCTGCAACATCAGTCCGGCCCGGGAGCTCTCGACGAGCTGACCGGGACCGTCGGAATCGGCGAACGGATGGAGGATCAGTGGCGGCAGGGTCCACACTTTCGGCTGGGCGTTCTTCTGCTCCATCCTCTGTTACACTCATCGTCTGCCGCGAACCGAATCGTTAGGCGGCGCCCTTGGGCAGACTTCCTTATTGTAACGGTGGATGTACGAATCCGGGGCGGTCGGACGATTCGGCCAGTTCTGTCACCACGGCTGCGATGTAGGACAACAGTTCGACGGCCTCCCGCGCCCGGATCTTATCCCAAGTGTCACCCGGCCGGTGATAGTCGCCGTGCAACCCCGAAAAGAAGAACAGTACCGGAACCTCGTGCGCGGTGAACGCGGTGTGGTCACTCGAGCCGTAGCCCGCAGACTCGGAGAGGTCGATCCGCAGGGTTGTGTCGTCCAGATGATCCTGTAGCGCCCGCAACAGAGTCGTTCCTGTGTGTCCGCCGCCTACATAGACTCTCCGGTTGCGGATCCGTCCGATCATATCGAGGTTGATCATCGCCACCGCCCGTTTGAGTGGCAGCACCGGGTGCCGGACGTAGTGGATCGAACCCAACAGGCCTTCTTCTTCGGCTGAGAAGGCCAGGAACAGGAGGCCCCGCCGCATCGGCGGCCGGCGGGCGAACCACCGCGCCAGCTCGATCAGCCCCGCCACTCCGGAAGCGTTGTCGTCGGCGCCGGGATGCACCGTGCCCGCGCTGTTCGGCGCCAGCGAGAACTGTTCACCATGGCCGATGTGGTCGTAGTGTGCACCGAGGATCACGTACTCGGCGGTACGACCCGGCAGCCAGGCGACAACATTCCGGACCTTGCGGCGTCGGGACTGCACACTGGAGCGAAGGCTCACGCGGAACTCTTCCGGCCAGGCGAAGCTTGCCGGTTCCAGGCCCCGGTTGATGCGCTCCTGTACGGTGTCAAAATCTTTCCCCGCCAAGGCGAACCACTGCCGCGCCACCGCTGCGCTGATGTGGAAGGCCGGGACGCCGGCCGGGGCCGGACCAGGGTAGGGCGAGAATTCAGTAAAGTTCCCCGCGAGGCCCCCATGCTGCCGCGTGTCATTGACCAGTAGCACGGCGCGAGCGCCATGCTCGCCGGCATTCAGCACCTTGGTGTAGAGCTGGGCGTGTTCCGTGTAGGTCTTCCCGGCGAAAATGCTGTCCCGGTCGAACTCCTGGGGCTCGTGCCGCAACAACAGGACGATCCGGTTCCGCACGTCGATCGGGGCGTAATCGTCGTAGCCGTACTCGCGGGCCGAAATCCCGTAACCGGCGAATACTACTCGTCCCACCACCCTGCCTTTGCCGGAGAGTGTCAGAGGTAGAAAGTCCCGCCGGATCGCCAGCTCGTGCCTTTCGCCCCTGCGGCTCCACACGAGATGGTTGTCCGGGCCCAGTTCAGTATTCACCGCAATGGCGAACACCTGGTAGTAGCCCGCCGAGGGCGGCGGCCGCAGCCCCATCTGGCGAAACTCTCCAGCGATATACTCCGCCGCCTGTTCCAGCTCCGGTGAACCAGCCGCCCGGCCCTGCATCAAGGGCGAGGCAAGATGGCGGACGTGCTCCAAATACCGGCCTTCGCTCCAACCATCACTGGCGGTTGTGGCCGAGAAGGCCGGGAGCACCCCCGCCAGCACGAGCAGAAGCCCGGGCAATCGACGACGCATCGGCAACACTCACCGGCTAATCGGCGTCGGCAGGGTCACGGCGCAGCACGAAGTATCGCCGGCGTTGTGCGTTTTCTTCTGATACTCGAGTTCCATGTCGATCACCTGCTTGAGGTTCGGCCATGGCAACTGCGCCGGAATCCGGCGGCCGTTGATGAACAGCGTCGGCGTGGCGTTGATTCCCAACTCGCGCCCCTCCGCGATCGAGCGCTCCACCTCGGGCTCGGTCTCCCGGTTGTCGAGGCAGCGGGTAAGGCGTAGCTGGTCCACGTCCCCCAGCGTGCCGGCGAACTCGGCCACCTTGGAGCGCAAGTTCTCTTTCGTGATCTCCGACTGGTGGGCGAACACCCAGTCGTGATACTTCCAGAACGCCTCCTCGGACTGCTTGTAAATGCACCGCCCTGCGATGGCCGCGTCTCGCGCCCACGGGTGGATCGGGTCCAAGGGGAAGTCCTTGAAGTACAGCCGCACCTCCTTCGCATAGGTCTGGATGAGGTGCTTCCGCAGTGATTCCGCCTCCCGTTTGCAATACGGACATTCGAAATCGGTAAAGATCACCATGCGCACCGGCGCTCCCGGAGTCCCCAGGCTGGGCTGCCCCTCGGTGGTGATCTTCTCGTAGGTCTCCTGGAACGGGTTCTTGTCCAAGGGATAAATACTCGCGCGCACCAGCTTCTTGCCGTCTTTGGAGAGGTAAAAGATCTCTTCCCGTGAGGCCGGGCCGGCGGTGCCCTTCACCCGGATCCGGCGAAAGCCGTCCAAATCCGACGGCTCCGGATCCGAGATCTCCACCCGGATGTCCGGCCCCCAGAGCAGCAGGTGCCGCACGTATTCCTCGAGCGCGGCTTTGTCGATGGACTGCTTTTCAGCCGCTCCCAGCGCCGCGCAGAGCAAAAGCGCTCCCCAGGTGAGCTTCCGCATAACCTCATCCTATCGCAGCCCTGCGGGGCCGGGCCCGCCGCCGGCTACGGCTTCCGGACGCCGATGGTCAGCAGGATGTTCGCGTAGAGGTTCTGGTCGGCCGTCTGGATCACCAGGGCCACGTCGGAACCCTCGGCCACTTTGTAGAAGTCCCACCGCTCGATCGGCTCGAGATCCAGCGAGATGCCCGCTTCTTCGAGCGCCGCCCGGTACTCGGCCCACACCGGCGGGTCCTCTTTCATCGCGTAGGGGCCCGTCTTCTCCGGCTGCATCGTGCTGACCTTCTCCACCGGAATGGCGCTCAGCAGGGCCTTCAGCACCTGCGTGCAGCTCACCACTCCGGGCGACAGGTTCAGGCTGACCAATTCCGCGTTCGGGCCCAGCTTCGTTCCGGCCGGATAGTTGCCGTCGGCGATCAGCACCTTCGAGGTGTGGCCGGACCGCGCCAGGATTTCCGTGATCTGGGGATGAAGGAGCTGGTGCAAGAGCATAGCCTAATTACCGTAACAGACCCCGCCGCCCGGCTGCGCCGGATGCGTGCGCCCGCGCCGGGGGCGGCCGTTCGCCGCCGCGGCGGCCCCCGATCGGCGCCGGCGGTCCTCCGCCCGCCCGATGCTACACTGATGTGTCTGTGTTCCACGAAATCGAACAACGGCTTCAGGAAACCTTTGCCCGCTGTCTCGAGGAGAAGCTGGACGTCCGCGACGTCCCCGTCGCCCTCGAGGAGCCCCGCGAGGCCTCCTTCGGCGAGCTGGCCCTGCCCGTCGCCTTTCAGCTCGCCCGGCGGCTGCGCAAGGCCCCCCGGCTGATCGCCCAGGATCTGGTCGCCGCCGTCGGCGCTGTCGAGGGCGTGGCCGCCCTCGAAATCGCCGGCAACGGCTACGTGAACGTCCGCTTCGACCGCGGCTACTACGCCCGCGGACTCCTTGCCGGCTCTTCCGCCGAATCCCGCGCGCCCGCCGGCGGCAAGGTGATCGTCGAGCACACCAACATCAACCCCAACAAGGCCGCCCACGTCGGCCACCTGCGCAACGCCATCCTCGGCGACACCCTGGTCCGCATGCTGCGCGCCTCCGGCCGCCGCGTCGAGGTGCAGAACTACATCGACAACACCGGCGTCCAGGTGGCCGACGTCGTCGTCGGCTTCCACCACCTGGAGAAGAAGACCCCGGCTCAGGTCGCCGAGCTGGCCGCCCGGCCCAAATTCGACTACCTCTGCTGGGATCTCTACGCCCGCGTCTCGGCCCACTACAAGGAACACCCGGAATCCCTCAAGTGGCGCCAGCAGGCTCTCCACGCCATCGAGGCCGGCGAGGGCGAACTGGCCGAAATCGCCCACACCGTCGCCAACGCCATCATGCTCTGCCACCTGGGCACCATGCGGCGGCTAGGCATCACCTACGACGTGCTGCCGCGGGAGAGCGAGATCCTGCACCTGGAGTTCTGGGCTACGGCCTTCCAGCTCCTCAAGGAGCGCGGCGCCATCCGCTACGAGGAGAGCGGCAAGAACGCCGGCTGCTGGGTGATGCCGGCCAGCGCCTTCGGCGGCGGCGAGGAGCAGGACAAGGTGATCGTCCGTTCCGATGGCACCGTCACCTATGTCGGCAAGGACATCGCCTACCAGCTCTGGAAGTTCGGCCTGCTGGGCAAGGACTTCTACTACCGCCCGCTGCTCACCGAAGCCGATGGCCACATCGTCTGGGTCACCTCCGACAAGCCCGGCTCCGAGACGCCGCCCGAGTTCGGCCGCGCCAGCGAGGTCTACAACGTCATCGACGTCCGCCAGTCCTACCTGCAGGAAGTCGTCGCCGCGGGCTTGCGGGCGCTGGGCTACGAGGAGCAGGCCGAAAAGTCGATCCACTTCGCCTACGAGATGGTCGCCCTCTCGCTCCGGGCCGCCGCCGAGCTGGGCGTCGAGCTCTCCGAGGAGGACCGCAAGAAGGGCTTCGTCGATGTCTCCGGCCGCAAGGGTCTGGGCGAGAAGGCCGACGATCTGATCGACCGGCTCGTCGAGCGCGCCTTCGACGAGGTCAGCTCACGCCACCCGGACGTGGACGAGGCCGAGCGCCGCGAAGTAGCCCGCCAGATCGCCGTCGGCGCCCTGCGCTACTTCATGCTCAAGTTCACCCGCGCCTCGGTGATCGCCTTCGACTTCCAGGAGGCCCTCAGCTTCGAGGGCGAGACCGGCCCCTACGTCCAGTACGCCGCCGTCCGCGCCCGGGCCATCCTGCGCAAGTGGGCCGAGCGCGGCGAGAAGCTGCCGGACTTCGCCTCCATCCTCACCCGCGAGGCCATGGACCGCCAGCTCGCCTCCGAGGACTTCTGGCAACTGCTGCTGGCTGCCTCCAAGGCCGACGTCGCCCTGGCCCGCTCCATCGCCGGCGGCGAGCCCGCCCACGTCGCCAAGTACGCCTTCCAGCTCGCCCAGGCGTTCAACACCTTCTATCACGACTACCCCGTGATCCATGAAAAGGATCCCGAACGCCGCGCCTTCCTGCTCTGGATGACCACCTACTTCCGCGACCAGCTCGAGCGCACCCTCTCCATCCTCGGCATCCCTGTGCCGCCGTATATGTGAAAAGCCGAGCCAGGCTTGCGGCACGAAACGCTTCCCGGCCGGCGTATGGGCGCCGGTCCGCGCTTCAACGAAGCATTACCTGGACCACGTTGGCCTCTACGCCGTCCACGGTGATCCGGATCTCCACCGCGCCCCGGCCCGCCAGGCTGCGCGGCAGCGGACCGATGTTGATCTGGTCCAGCCCCGGGAACACCGAGTGCGCCACCGGGCCGAACACGTCCACCGGCTCGCCTCCCACCCTCGCCGTTGCGCCCTGGGAGACCCCCCGCATGCCGGTGCCGAACAGCTCGAGGTAGACCCGGTCGCCCGCCGGTCCCAGATCCACCGGCTTCGGCTCCAGCGTGTCCCCCTCCACCAGCAGGTCCCGCGTCTGCGTCCCGTCGGCGGCCACCCGCAGAGAGAACGCCGCGGCGATGCCCGTACCCTGCTGGTTGAACGTGTAGAGTCCCGGCGCCACCGGGGCGATCTCGAGGACGCCCGGAATCACGCCGCCCGCCCCGGAGATGGTCCGGACCACGGCCTGGCCCGGGGCCGTACCCGGCGGGATCAAGTAGTTGACTTGCCCCGGAGAGACGAAGAACAGCGGCGCGGCTCGCACCTTCCCGGCGCTGTCGGTGATCTCGACCCGGGTGCCCAACAGCTCCGTCGGCAGGGGCGTCTCCTTGGCGGAGGCGGTTCCTGTTGCCAGTCCCGCGCCGAAGCCGGAGGCAATCGATTCCGGGGCGAGGGGGTCTCCTTCGGCGAACGTGGCCGAGGAGACGGTGGCGAAACCGCCCGCGGCGGTCACTTCCCGGCGCAGGAGGTTGCCGGCCGCGTCGTAGACGTAGTCGATCCGGCTGCCGCTCGCGAACTCGACGGCGACCAGGCGGCCGGCCTGATCATAACGGTAGTTGACGTTGTCGCCCGCCGCCCAAAGAACAGCCGGCAGAAGCAATGCGGTGATCTGCAGGAGCGCTTTCATGGGATCCTCCGGTGGCGTCTTCGCTACTTGTGGTCGAGCAAGCCGAATGCCTGGCCGAGGGCGCGGAACGTACCGCCGATGCCTCGGTCGGCCCACGATTCGCCGGCGTCCCAGACGACGCTGAGGCCTGGTTTTCGGGTCATGCGCCGCCTGACGTCCTCGGCGTCGGCCGGGGTGAATCTTCCCGTGGTCAACTGGACGACGGCGTCGGCGGCCACCACGGTGTTGGTCAGCCCGCCGGTGACGGCGCCCCCGGTGGCGACGTCGGCGATTCCCAGGGCCAGATTCCCGGTCGCCAGCACGGAGACGGCGGCCCCGGCGGTCGCGCCCGCGTCGAGAACCGTACGCCCTCCGTCGCCGTGCTGCACGCCGTCGTAGATTACCTGGCCCGTGTCCACCGCTACCCCCAGCGCCGCCAGCCCGTTGCCGAGCCATTTGAACTTCTGGGCCGCTTTCGCAGCTTCCGCCAGCTCGTCCACCTGCCCGGACAGCACCGTCCAGCGGGTGAACCGGGGGTCCAGTTCCCCGACGCCCTGCGCCCACGCCCCCAGCCGTGACGCTGAGGGGTTGAACGCATCCACCACTCTCCACACGTCGTCGGCCCCGTTGACGATCGCGTTCACCCAATCGTCGAGGCTGTTGGCGGCGGTGACGTAAGGCGCGATGCGCAGGTCGGCGTAATGGGTGAACAGGCCGCCGCTGCCGGTGACGACCGACATCCACCACGGCACGGAGACCGGACTCTCCGCCCGCGGCTGGGTGTGAGCGCCGGCTCCCGATCTCATCGCCCGCCGGCCGGTGGGATCGATATAGAACAGCGGGTTGGCCCCGGCGAACTGGTACGGATTCACGGCCAGCGGATCGAGCGTCAGCACCGGGTCCCGCGTCAGGAAGCGCCCCCAGCCGGCGTCGTAGTAGCGCGCCCGCATGTAATAGAGGTCCGTGCTCCCTTCGCGCATCACCCCGTAGGCGCCGTGATAGACGAACGGCTGCGTGGACGAGCCGGCGTGGGCCACGTGCTCGCCGTAGGGCGTCACGGCGTAGGCGTCGGTCACCGCCCCCGCGTCGCCGGTGAGCAGGGTCGTGTTGCCCATTTCGTCGAAATGATAGAAGCGGCGGCTTTCGCCGTCGGCCTCGATGCTGTGGAGCAGCACCCCGTTGGGCAGGTGGACGTAGTAGCGGCGGTCGGCTCCGCCGGAGCGCACGATGGAGACCGCCGTCCAGGGGAGCGCATAGTTCAGCACGTACTCTTCCGTCTCGCCGCCGGCGCTACGGGAGATGCGGCCGCCCAGGCCGTCGTAGGTGAACTGGACACCGCCGCCCTGCCCGGCGACGGCGATGAGCCGCGAGCCGTGGTCCCAGGTGTACTGCCGCAGGCCGTCGGAAATGAGGCGCCCAAGGGCGTCGTAGGTCGCGCCGGTCATCTGGTGCGCCGGGTCGTAGGAGACGGGCATCACGCCCGGGGCGGGCAGCGCCGAGACCGGCAGATTCCGCGCGGCCGCCGTGATCTGCCCGGCGGCGTCGCGGGTCAGCGTGATCGAGGCGATCTCGCCATCCTTGCGTTCACTGATCTTCGTGAGGCGGTCGTTGGCATCGTAGGTGAACTCGGTGGTGACGCCGTTGGGGCGGCGGATCGAGGCGAGCCGGTCGGCGGCGTCGTAGCTGAGCGTGGTGGCTCCGCCCACCCAGTCCGACACCCGCGTCACCCGGCCCCGGGCGTCGTACTCGTATTCGATCCGCTTGCCCGGCGCCGGCGTCAGCGCGCTGACGCGCCCCGCCGCGTCGCGCTCGATCACGATGCCGTTGGAAAGCGACAACCTCCCGTTCCGGTCGTAGCCCAGCGTCAGGCCGTTCGCCTCGGTGAGGCGCCCGTCAGCGTCGTAGGCGAGGTTGATCAGGCTGCCGTCGGGCATGGTCCGCTGCGTAGGCCGGCCGGCGGGATCCGAAGTGATCGTCGTTACGCCGAGCGGTGTCTCGACTCGGCTGACGTTGCCCCGCCGGTCGTAGCCCAGCCGGATGACGCGGTTCAATGGATCGGTGACGGAGGTCAGCGCGCCGCTGCTGTCATAGCCCCGGCGCCAGACGCCGCCGTTGGGATCGGTGATGGCGGTGATGTTGCGCCGCGCGTCCCGCTGGAATTGCGCCGCGATCCCGGCGCGATCCAGCCCCGTGAGATCGCCCATCGCGCTGTAGCTGTAGCGGCTCATGCGGCCTAGCGGATCCCGCACCTCCTCGAGCCGGCCCATGGAATCGTAGCGGAACGTGAACCGCTCGCCGCCGGCCGCCGTCGCCGCCACTGGCCGTCCGGCTTCGTCCAGGCTGAGGGCGCGCGTCTTGTTCAGCGCGTCGGTGACGGCCCTCAGACGCCCGGCCGCGTCGTAGGCGAACCGCATCCGCGTGCCCAGGGCATCGAAGATCCGCACGCGCCGGCCGGCGCCGTCGTATTCGATCTGGAGCGTCTCGCCGGCCCCGTTGGTGAAGCCGACGAGCTGCCCCGCGGCGTCGGTCTCGTAGCGCCTGACGTTGCCCTCCGAGTCGGTGGTGCTGAGCAGCCGGCCGTTGGCGTCATAGCTGTAGCTGAGCTGGTTGCCGAGGCTGTCGGTGAACGTCTCCATCCGCCCGTTGGCGTCGAACGAGGCCGCGTGGACCCGGCCCGCCGGACCCGCGGCGCTGAGCAGGTTGCCGGCGGCGTCGTAGGCGTAACGGACCTCGCCGCCTTCGGCGTCCCGCACCGCCGAGAGCCGCTTCAGCGCGTCGTACTCCATCGTCAGCACGATTCCCGTCGCCGACTCGACCCGCGCCAGCGTGCCGTCGTCGTTGTAAGTGAACCTTGCCGTTCCCCCGGCCGGATTCGTGTTCTCCAACACCTGGCCGCGGCCGTTCACCGTCATGCTCCACCGGTTGCCGGCGCGGTCCGTGAACCCGGTCAGATTCCCGCGGGCGTCGTAAGAGAGAAGCTGTTCGGTTCCGTCGGGGTACGCGAGCCGCGTGGCCACCCAATAGCGGAAACCGTCCTGGGTCTGCATCTCGTACTCGACGGTTCGCTGGCGGCCCTGATAGTCGGTGCTGCTGGCGAAATAACCCGAGTCCGGGTGGTAACTGAAGCGGGCGGTGTCGCCGTTGGCGTTGGTGTAGCTGGTGAGGCGGTTCGAGGCGTCGTAGGAGAAGAGCTGTTTCGCTCCGGCCGGGTCGTCGGCCTCGGCCAGGTTGTTGAACCGGGCGTGCCGGAACGTCGCGGTGCGGTTCAGCGCGTCCGTCTGCGTAGTTGTGATGGCGCCCGGCTGGACGTCGTAGCCCAGACGGAGCGTATTGCCCTCGCCGTCGTCCTGTTCGATGACGCGGCCGCTCGCGTCGTACCGTTGAACGGTCGCCTTTGCGCCGTCCGGCTTCGTCGTCGAGAGCAGCAAGCCTTCGCCGCTCGCGGGGTACTCGTAGTTCTCCGTCCGCCCGAGCGGATCGGTTACGCCGGTCAGGTTGCCGTCCGTGTAGGTGAAGACCACCGCGCGGCCGGTCTGGTCCTCGACCTTGGTGAGCTTCCCCTGGGTGTAGGTGAACTCGAGTGACCGCCCCAACCCGTCCTCTACTTTGGACGGACCAATCCCGCCCGCTGCCTGCGTCACCTCGAGCGCGTTGCCGTTGCGATCCTCGATCCGAATCAGCCGGCCGGCGGCGTCGAACGAATAGACGAGTTCGGTCGACAGGTCCAGGAAACGGTAGCCCGTATCCTCGCCGCCCTGCAACTGATGCGTGAGCTTCTCGGCGCTGTCCAGCGCCCACGCGCCCTCGGTGAGGCGGAACCGGATGGAGCGCCCCCCGAACAGGCGGACCCGGGCCACGGGCCCGGTGCGCTCGAGCGAGACGTCGAAGTTGTGCATCCAGTTGGCGCCCAGCGCGCTCTCGACGCCGTTGGCTTTCAACAAGGAGCCGTAAAACCGCAGGAAGTTCAACGGCAGCGGCCCACCCAGCCGCAGATCGGGAACGATCACGCTGCCGTCGTGCAGCTCGCCGCTGGCCAGCGATACCGGGTCCGCCGCGTCGCGGGTGTTGTTGGTCCGGTGCTCGGTCGGAGCGACCACCGTGGTCTCGAAGCTCTGCTCGCAGCGCTCCTGTTCGATTTGCCCCGGAGGGTTGGTCACGACCCAGGTGATCGCCGGCATCTGAGGTCCCAGGCCGGGCCCCGGGCACAGCGTCACGCTCCCCGACAGAGGGTTCTCATTGCCGTCGATCATCAGCGGCTGGGCCAGATACAGCAGGCCGCCCTCGATCGACAATCCGGGAGCAGCCGAGAAGGGGAACGGGTTGCTCGCCCCATCAAAGCCGAGTTCGGCGCAATCGCCCTCCGGGATGGATTCCAGCGGGATCTGGACGCGGATCTTGAAGTGCAAGCAGGAAAGCTCAATGGTACCGCCGTCCTGCGGCTGGGCCCCGGCGAACGGCGCCCCCGGCGCTAGAAACAGCAACAATGCCCAAGCCCACCGGGCGTATCCGCCCGCCCGGCCCCTTACTTGCCGACCGCCACAGCGGCTCCCCGGCAACGCCGCGCCCAGAGCGGCCGAAAAAGAAACTCGCTTCCGGGCGGACTTCCTCCTCGAGCCCATTGCCCCTCCTCTCAGGAAAGCCCGCCTCCCGAAAGCAGCTCACCACGCCGTCCCAGTTTGCGTGCTGATCCGTTAGCGCCGATTATGAAGGAACCCGGCGGCCGATGTCAATGGATTCCCGTAACTTGTCCGCGCTTTTGCCCCGCCCTCGGCCCTCCGGCGTCCTTGGCGCCCGTTACCAGCCCCCGCCTCACACCCGGCTTGCCAGCCACTCGATCGCCCCGGGGCTCGCGTGCCAGGCGGTAGCGTTCTCGACGACGTAGATCACCGCCTCCTCCTCCTTTCCCGGGCTGTAGGAGTCCGGTATCGTCCGCGGCATCTTCCGCCGCCCGAGCAGATATGCGGGAACGTACCAGTTTGCGTCCAACGCTTTTTCGAGCGACCGCGCCGCGGCCGGCGAATCGCCATGCCGGCGGAAATCGAGCAGCGCCCGCGAATACGCCCAGATCGCCAGACAATCCTCTTCATACTGCCGGTAGAGCCTCTCCGCGTCGTCGTCCCGGCCCATCTCGATCAAGCACGGCATCAGCAGATACCGGATGCCCTGGTTGTCGTTGGGGTTCAGCCGCAGCAGGTCCCAGTAGTGCTCTACCGCCTTTTCCCGCCGCCCGGCCTCCCACAACCGCATCGCCAGCCCTTTGCGCGCCCGCATGTAGGGCCGCGTCTCGAAAATCCCCCAGAAGTGGCCTGCGTAGTCCGCGAACACCCGCTCGCCCAGCGTGCGCTCGGCCGCCTCCAAGGCCTTCTGGTAGAGATCGAGGGCCTCGGCCGGGGATCGCGCCGCCTTTTCGGCCAGCAGGCTGTAGGCGTCGGCGCAGTCCGGGCAGACCTCGAGGGCTTGCCTGGCCAACGCCACCGCCTGCCTTCGCGTCGGGGCCATCCAGGCCTCGTAGATGATCTCCTGGGCTTCGTCGAGCGGCTTCTTCTCGGGCAACGCGTCACTTCCCACGTGTTCGAGGAAGGCCTCCATCGACCGCCGCGCCATCTCCAGCTCCGGCGGCGGCGCGGACGCCTTGGGCTTGGCTTTCCGTTTCGCCACCCGTGGCTTCTTCGCCGGTTTCTTCTTTTTCATTGCGTTCCTTTGGATGTTCTCGAGCCCGATCGCAGCGGGCGCTTCGCCGCGGCGTCTGCACCCTTGCCCGCCCGATGCGTTCCGGCTGCCCCGCCCGGCATTACTGGCAGGCTAACACGCCATGCCTGAGCGAGGTCGGCAAGCCGGTCTGCTGCTGGCACGACCCTGATCCGCACCTGGATTCCTCCATCCATCGCCGCCGGCGTGGTCGGCCAGCGCGCGGCGCGGGGGGATCCTTGGCAGCCTGCGGTCGTCCGGCGTCAGGTCAGGCCCGCTACAGACAGGCCATCGCCGCTCCTCGACAAGCGCGCATCCCGGAATCGGCTGGCGGCGCGATCTCGGATTCCTACCGATCCGTTGGACCGCATTACGCGCGAATCGGCCTGGAGCTGTCAACGGACTGCAGCGCCCTTTTACCATTCTTCTTCAGGGTGTCAACGAGGTTCATTATTGTCGACAAGCGGGCACGCGAGAGATCTTGGAAGGTTCTCGGCGGCGGCGAAGCCTCTGGCCGCCACGCAGGCGTGAACCTCACCGCCGTGACTGATTTCGTGGCGATCTGAGGCAACGGTGGTGGGTGCTGCGACACGGGCCAGCCGGTCGAGGTACTCGCCGGCACGCGTGTGAGCCCCGGAACGAGCATCGTCTTGCCATCCACGCCGAAGCGCGTGGACGCCCCAACCGCGGCGCGGAGACAGCGCCCTTATTTCCCCCTTTTCTTATGCTTTTTCTTGCCGCCGGCGCTCACGGCAGGCGTGCCCTCAGGCCACCAACCGAAATCCCAGACCATGATGTTCGCCTCACCGGGGGAAAACTCAGCTACAGCGTACTCGCCAGGTTCCAGAGGCTCTTTCGGCCAGAGCTTGTACAAGTAGTTATCCACCTGCCACTTGAAAACCGGGACGTCCTTGTGCTCCTCGAAAATGACGTTCGTTACCGGCGCCACGTGCCAGGTTTCCACGATGCGGTAGCCTTTCCCAGGTTTTGGCGTGAGGCGGATAATGCCGAAGCGCTCCAATTGGTGGAGGCGGATATAGAACTCCGGAGTCGCCGACTGGACGCGAACTTCGGCGTATGGTCCCTCCACGACTACGGTGCGTTTCCCGGCGATCATCGGAACCGGGGTGATCACTTTGAGGATCTCCTTCTTCTTGTCAGTGAGGGCTTTCAGCTCGGCTCGGGGCAAGCGCAGCATGCGCTCTTCAGTGACCAGATAGACGCCTTTTTCGTCCGGCACGCTTGCCGCTTCGGCCCGCATGGCTCTTTCCGCCGCCTCTTCGCGCTGCCACTCTTGCGTCTCCTGCTTTCGCCGCTGCTCTTCTTCAGCGGCCTCCCGGCGAGTGCGCTCCAGATCGACGAGATCCAGCGGGATTTCTTCCCACTGGCTGCGCTCGATGCTGTAGAAGCGGACACGGTCGGCCAGCACTTCGTACTCGCGGACCAGATGGTAGTTGCCGTCAGTGAGGTAAAGCTTGATACGGGCGGCCGGGACCGAGACCGCCAGGAGCAAAATGAGGATGATGAGGCGGAGCACTCGCACCCCTGGTTTCATTCTACCGCTGAGCCGCCGGAGCCACGCCCTGTGAGGCGATGAGCCGGTCGGCGGCCGGCGCCCGGGCCGCGAAGATCAGCGCCACCCGGCGCCTGCGGGCTGTCCCCAGTCGGTTTTTCATGCGCTCTTCAGGTTCTCTGGCCATAATGTTAGCGCGGTAGTGGGATGGCGTATCCTGATGCGGCCAGCCCACCGGGATGGCGCCGGGAGACTTCGGCGGCTCGTCGCCTGACTGCGGGATCGCACCGGGGAAGAGAGACGGGTGTTCCCAGCCGTCCCAATGGTTCGTGGCAGGTGTGAAATGAAGAGATTCCAAACGGCGCCCGTCAGCCTGTTCCTCGCCCTCGCCGCCCTGCTCATGTTCAGTAGCTGCACCCAGCGGCCGAAGCAGGCGGCCGAAGTAGTGGTCTATTCCTCGGTGGACGACGTCTACGCCCGTCCCATCGCGGAGCAATTCCAGAAGGAGACCGGCATCGAGGTGCGCTTCGTTCCCGACACGGAAGAGACGAAGAGCACCGGGCTGGTGAACCGCCTGATTGCCGAGAGGGAGCGGCCCCAGGCCGACGTCTTCTGGAGCGGCGATCCGGTGCGGGCGGCGTTGCTGAAACTCAAAGGCGTCACGGCCCCCTACCAATCGCCCAACGCCGAGGGGCTGCCGCGGCAGTACAGCGATCCGGAGTGGCACTGGACGGGTTTCTCGGCGCGGGCGCGGGTGTTGGTCTACAACACGAATCTCGTGGCGCCGGACGAAAGGCCCTCCTCCATCATGGATCTGCTCGACGAGCGCTTCCGCGGCCAGGCATGTATCGCCAACCCGCTGTTCGGCACTACCTCGATGCACGCCGCGGCTCTGTTCCAGGTGCTGGGGGAAGCGCGAGCCAAGGAGTTCTTCGAAAAGTTCATCGCCAACGGCGGGACCATCGTTTCCTCGAACGGCGAGGTGCGGAGGCGGGTGGCCGCGGGCGACTTCGCGGTCGGCATCACCGATACCGACGACGCCCACGTAGCCCTACAGGAGGGCAAACCGGTTGGGGTGGTCTTTCCGGACGCCGGCGGCATGGGTACGCTGGTGATTCCCAATGCCGTGATGCTCATCCGCGGCGCTCCACACCCGGAAGCAGGCAAGAAGTTCATCGACTATCTGTTGAGGCCGGAGACGGAACTGGCCCTGGCCGAGAGCATCGCGGCCCAGATTCCGCTGCGGCCGGGCGTGAAGCCTCCCGAAGGGGGCTACAGCTTGGACGAGATCACCCCGATGAAGGTGGACTACGTGCTCCTGGCCAAGGAACTGGAGAAACTCAGCCGGGGTTTTCTGAAAGAATGGGTTGACGCCAACCTGAAATGATTTCCAGCGGGGTGCTCGAGCGGCCGGGGGTGTGGAGGGCTGGGGGAATCGGCCTGGCGCTGGTTCTGGCCGCCGCTCCTTCGATGGCGCTCGTGGCGTTGCTGCCCGGCGGCGGCGTCGAGCTCCGGCAACTCGCCGGGCCGGGCTTCCTGACCGCCCTGGGCCGTAGCTTTCTGGTGGCCGCCGCGGCGGCGCTGGTTTCGTTGGGAGCCGGGCTTCCGGCGGGTCTGGCGGCTGCTCTGTTCGAGTTTCCTCTTCGCCGGCCGCTGCTGGCGGCGCTGGCCCTGCCGCTGCTCGTCCCCTCGTTCTTGTGGGCCATCGGGCTCTCGATGTTGCGCATCGAGGCGGGGCTGCCCAAAGACGGGCTGCTTTCCGGCGCCACCGGATGCGTGATCGCCTTCGCCGCGCTGGGGATCCCCCTGGTGTGCTACACGAGTTACGCCGCCGCCCGCGGCATCTCGCGAAGCCAGGTGGACGCGGCCCGGCTGGCGGGTGGAGACCGGGCCGTGGTGCGATACGCCGCCGGGAGCACGCTGCCGGCGGCCGCCCTCGCAGCGCTGCTCGCCGGGGTGTTGGCGCTGGCCGATCCCGGGCCGGGGCAGATCCTCGGATACTCGGGCGTGGCCACCCAGATCCTGACCAGCTTCTCGGCGCTCTACGATTTCCGGCTTGCCGCCGCCCAGTGCCTGGCGCTGGGCGGGCTGGCGCTGGCGGTGATGGGACCAGCGGCATGGTGGGGAGCGAACAGGCTTTCCGAGCAACTGCTCGCCCGGGACGTCGAGCCCGCCGCGCCCCGCCGGAACGCCGTAGTCTCGATCGGCGGTCCGGCCCTGCTGGGCTCACTCGTTCTCACGCTGACCGTCCTTCCGCTGGCCGGGTTGCTGTGGCCTGTATGGCGCCGGCCGATGGTCCAGCGAGCGCTTCAGGATGTCGTCAGAACCGCCGGCGACACGGCGCTCTACGCCGGGCTGGCCGCACTGGTCTCCGTGATGTTGGCGGTGTTCCTGGCGGTGTGCGCCGGCCGGGACCCGCGATTGCGGCGGCTCCTGCTCACCGGGCTGCTCGTTCTCTTCGCTCTGCCTCCGTCGCTGAGCGCGCTGGGCATCGTCCGGCTGGGCAGCCTGGCTCCGGAACAGTTCGACGCCTTGCTCCGGAGCCGGGCGACAGTGGGGTGGGCGCTGGGTCTGAGGTTCCTGCCCGTCGCCACGATCGTTCTGTTGCGCGCGGCCGGCTCCTTTTCTGCTTCCTGGGTCTCGGCGGCGGCGGTGCACGGCGTGGGCCTGGGCCGCTACCTGCGGAAGGTGCTCGTACCGATGCTGATGCCCGCCGCAGCGGTGGCCGCGGCGCTCGTCGCCTTGCTGGCGACCGCCGAGCTGGGGACGGCGTTGCTGTTGCAGCCCCCCGGGGCAGGCTCGCTGACGGTGGCGATCTTCACGGTGATGGCCAACGCTCCGGAGTCTCTGGTGGCTACGTTGTGCCTGCTCTATATCGGCGGAGCCTTCGTGATTCTGCTAACAGTATGGGGGATCGTTCTGCGCCGGCGGGCGCCGGCCGGCGAGGCGGGGAGGCGATGACCGGGATTTGATCGCGGGGGCCGGGCGGTCCGGGAGGCCATGGATTCACTCGTCGAGTTGCGAAAGGTTTCGAAGCGCTACGGTGCGCTCACCGTCTTCGAAGGCGTTTCGCTCGAGGTCAAGCGGCTCGAGCACCTGGCTCTGGTCGGGCCTTCGGGGTGCGGCAAGTCCACGCTGCTGCGGTTGATCGCCGGCCTCGCGCTTCCCACGGGGGGCGAAGTGTGGCTGAACGGCCGGCGGGCATCCGTTCCGGGAAGAATCGAGGTTCCTCCCCACGAGCGCCGGCTCGCGATGGTGTTTCAAGACCTGGCCCTGTGGCCCAATCTGTCGGTCCGGGACAACGTCGTGCTCGGGCTCTCGGGGATGCGGTTGGCGGGCCGGGAGCGCGTCCGGCGGGCTGTGGAGACCCTGGAGCTTTGCGGGATCGCGTCCCTGGCGGACCGGAAGCCGGCGTCTCTGTCCGGGGGACAGCTCCAGCGGGTGGCGCTGGCCCGGGCCCTGGCGGTGCATCCGGAACTGCTGCTGCTGGACGAGCCCTTCACGGCGCTGGATTTGACCACGAAGGCCCGGATCACCGCGGAGATCCGGCGGCTCTGCGCCGAACGGCGGGTCACCATCGTCATGGTCACCCACGACCCGATGGAGGCGACGGCGATGTGCTCGCGCGGCGCGGTCCTGGAAGGGGGGACCATCCGCGAAGAGGGCGATTTCCGGGAGCTATTAGAGCGGCCGGTTTCGGAGACCCTTCGGGCGTTCTTGAGCCAGCTTCCGAACCGGCCCGGCGGCCGGCGGCGCTGACCCGCATTCCCGGGAGCCGGAGCCCGGGACGGGCCGGCTGGTATCATCGTGGGCGAGATGCGTTACCGGACACTCGGACGGACTGGATTCGAACTGAGCGAGATCGGCTATGGAGCCTGGGGTATCGGCGGCAAGCAGTGGCTGGGCGCCACCTACGACGAGTCGTTGGCGGCTCTGCGGCGGGCCATCGAGCTGGGGCTGAACTTCATCGACACGGCGCTGGCCTACGGCGACGGGCACAGCGAGCAGCTCGTCGGGAAGGCGGCGAAAGAGGCGGACAGGCGCATCTACATCGCCACGAAGGTTCCACCGAAGAACCAGCTCTGGCCGGCGCGGCCGGGCATAGGCATCGAAGAGGTCTTTCCGTACGACTACATCATGGCCTGTGCGGACGAGAGCCTGCGCAACCTGGGCGTGGAAACGATCGACCTGCTGCAGCTTCACGTCTGGAACCCGGAGTGGATCGGCCGGGACGAGTGGAAGCGGGCCTTCGAGGACCTGAAGCGGGCCGGGAAGGTGCGGGCCGTGGGCGTCTCCATCAACGACCACGATCCGGACTCGGCGCTCGAGCTGGTGCGCACGGGGCTGATCGATTCGGTCCAGGTGATCTACAACATCTGGGACCAGTCGCCGGAGGAGAATCTGTTCCCGGCGTGCCAGGAGCACCAGGTCGGCGTGATCGCGCGGGTGCCGCTGGACGAAGGCGGGCTGACAGGCACGATCACGCCGGAGACGGAGTTCCCGCCGGGCGACTTCCGGGCGCTGTACTTCAAAGGCGACCGCAAGCGGCAGGTCTGGGAGCGGGTGGAGGCTCTGAAACGGGACCTGGCCGGGGTTCCGGGAACGCTGCCGGAGATCGCCCTGCGGTTCTGCCTGTCGCACCCGGCGGTGACGAGCGTGATTCCGGGGATGCGGCGCATCCAGACGGTGGAGTCGAGCTGCTCGGTGAGCGACCTTGGGCCGCTGGACGCCGAGACGCTGGCGATCCTGAAGAAGCACCGCTGGCCGCGGAACTTCTATCCGGAGTGAGGCTCCGGGACGGCGCCCCGGCGGTTACCGCAGCGCCGCCAGCAGCTTGCCGGTGCGGCTCAGCAGGCGGTAGCGGGCGAGCTGGAGGGCGTAGCGCGCCTCGTAGAAGGCGATCCACTTCTGGTTCTCGACGAAGCGCGCGGCTTCCACTTCCCGGATGGAGGCGTGGCCCTCGTCCATCTTGGCGAGCGCGATGTCCAACTCTTTGCGGGCCAGGTCGAGTTCCATCCGCGCCAGTTCCAGATCCCCTTGGGCGCGCCGGACCTCCTGGAAGCGGCGCCGGGCTTCGACGTCGATGCGACTGCGGGCGGCGGCCAACCGGGTTTCCAGCTTGCGCACCTCGAGCTGGGCCTGCGAGATGGTGGCCTTGTAGGCGGGGCCCATGAAGAGGGGCACCTGGAAGGAGACGCCGATCTGGGCGTTGTGGCGCTGGAAGCGGCGGAAGAACTCCTCGAAGTTGTTGAACCTGGCGAACAGGCCGTACTTGGCCACCAGGCTCATCCGGGGCAGCCGCTCGCTCTTCTCGGCCTTGACGGCGAACCCTTTGGCGCGCAGGGAAGCTTGCAGGCGGCGCAGCTCCACGTCGGCGTCCAAGGCGGCCGCGGCGGCTTCTTCCTCGGAGAGCGGCAGCGGGGCCTTCGGCGGCCCGTCGTCTCCGGCGGCCTGGACGCGGTCGCCGGCCGGGTAGCCGAGGACGGAGGCGAGGCGGGCTTCGGCGTAGCGGCGGTCCGCCTCGGCGGCCTCGAAGCGGCGGCGGGCGCGGGCGACGTCGAGTTCGGCCCGCTGGACCTCGACCGGCAAGGCGCGCCCGGCTTCGGCGCGGAGGCGGAGCGCTTCGGCCACGCGCTGGAGTCCTTCGGCCTGGGCGCGCATCGTCTCGGCGACGCGGGCGGCGCGCTCGACCTCGAGGAACAGCTCGACGGTGCGCAGCACGGCCTCTTCCTGCTTCTCCTCGGCGCTCAGGGCGGCGCTCCTGGCCTCTTCGCGGGCCTCGGCGAGCCGGTAGCGGCGGGAACGGTCGAAGACCGAGGCGACGCCGGTGACGTCGATCACCGAGGGGGCCTGCTGGTCCACGGTCATGGGGAAACCGTAGGTGGCGGCCAGCCCGCTGCCGACGAAGACCTTGGGGATGAAGGGATCGCGGGCCACATCGACCTGGCGGGCGGCCTTGCCGGCCTCGAGCCGCGCCAGCACCAGGTCCGGGTTCTGTTTCAGGGCCAGCTCGACCGCCTGCCGCAGCGTCAGGGTGTGCGTGGCCGCGTTGACGGGGCCGCCGGCGGCGGTCAGCAGACCGGCCAGCATGGTCAGAGCGATTCGCGTCGTGGAGCGTGTCATACGTTTCGTCATCAGGTTCACAGGACAATCTCTTCGATCGCCGCAAACGGCGCGTGCGGGCTTCGCGCCGGCGGCGTCACTCGTACCGCAGCGCCTCCGTGGGATTGAGCCGCGCCGCCCGGTTCGCGGGCAGCAGCCCGAAGACGGTTCCCACCAGGAAGGAGACGGCGAAGGCCACGGCGACCGAAAGCGCGGAAACCGGGACCTGGATCTCCTCCACGGCGTAGTTCACCGCCGCCGGGATCGAGATTCCCACCACGATGCCGGCCAGCCCTCCGGCGACGCTGATCAGGATCGCCTCGAAGAGGAACTGGCGGAGGATGTCGCGCCGGGAGGCCCCCACCGACATGCGGATGCCGATTTCGCGGGTCCGCTCGGTCACCGTGACCAGCATGATGTTCATGATGCCGATGCCGGAGATGACCAGCGAGATGGCGGCGACCAGAATCAGCACGATGGTGAGGATCCAGGCGATGTTCGAGGCGGCTTCGAGGATCCCGGTGAGGTTCTCCACCGTGTAGCGCGCTCCGGGGCGGTGGCGGCTTTCGAGGATCGAGCGCACGGCGGCGGTGAGCGGCACCACGTCCTCGGCGCGCTTCACCTGAACGTACATCGGGTCGATGCGTTCGACGGGGGTGAAGTAGCGCAAAAGAGTGATCGGGATCAAGACGGTTTCCCGGGAGAGTTCGGAAAGGCCGAAACTCTCGGTCTTTTCCCGGAACGTGCCGATGACGGTGAACTGCAGTCCGTGGATCTTGATCCTCCGGCCGACGGCCGCCTGCCGGCCGCCGTAGAGCCGCGTGGCGAGGCGTTCGGTGAGCATGGCCACTTTCCGGCGGAGGGCGACGTCTTCGGCGTCCATGAACCGGCCGGCCAGCAGGACGAGGTTGCGCACGGCGGGGTATTGTTCGTCGGAGCCGATCACTTTGACGTCCTCCTCGCGGCCCTGGATCATCATGGTGTCGTAGGTGGTCATGACGCCGGTGGCGGCAATGATGCGGTCGCCGAGGGCTTCGCGCACCGCCTCGACGTCCGCCATCTTGATGAAGTCCGCCTCGGCCGCCCGGACCGCCTTGCTGCCGGCCTCGTAGTAGGCGTAGATCATGTTCGAGCCGATGCCGCGGATCTGCTCGAGCACGTAGTCGCGGCTGGTGAGCGAGATGGTCACCACCAGGATCACCGAGGCGTTGCCGATGACCAGGCCCAGGGCGGTGAGGAACGTACGCAAGCGATTCGCCTGCAGGGCGTCCCAGCTCGAGCGCAGGGCTTCGTCGAACCGCATCAGTCTCTCTCCAGTTTCGCCAACAACTCGCGAGCTTCCCAGCGCGGCGGATCATCGGGGGTGATGCGGGCTTCGAGATAAGCGCGGAGCAGGCGGCGGGCCTCGGTGCGGTTACGTTTCGCTTTCAGGTAGGTCTTGGCGCGAACGAAGAGGATCTTCGGCGCGCCCGGGTGCAGGCGTTCCGCGCGGGCGAACAGCTCCTCGGCCTCCCGGCGGCGGCCGCGCTCACTGAGAAAAGCGGCGAGATCCAGCAACCGTCCGACGCGTTCCGGCTCGAGCTCGAGCGCGCGGCGGAGGTGGGATTCGGCGGCCTGCCAGTCCTTGCGTTTCCGGGCCAATTCGGCTTGTGCCCATTCGTACTCGGCGGCGTCGAGTTCCCGCAACCGCTCCGCCAGGCGCACAGCTTTCTGTGCGCCGCCGCCGAGGAAGCCCGGGGCCTGGAGATAGAACAGGAAGAGGTCGACGAGGGCTTCGGCGTTGCGCGGGTCGAGTTCGACGGCTTTTTCGAAAGCCTGGCGGGCCCTCTTCGCCCGGCCGAGGGCCCTGAGCACGTTGCCCTTCTCGGCCTGCCGCCCGTAGGCCCGGCCGAGCCAGTTCCACCAAGGCGACCGGGACGGATCGGCGGCGACGGCCTGGCGGAGGGCATCCACCGCCTTGGAGAACTCGCCCTCTCCGTAGTAGGCCTTCCCGAGCAAGGCCCAGGCGGCGGGGGACTTCTCGGGCAGCGGGGCCAGCCGCTCGATCACGCCGCGGTAGTCGGCGCGCTGGAACAGAGCTTCGGCGGCCGCCAGCGGCCCGGCGAAGCCCGGCGTCGAGAGCAGCAAGAGAAGTAGCGGGATCAGAGTGCGCAGAGACGGCACGACTCGCTTCATTTTCGCTGATTGCCGGACGGCAGTTCAGGCCCGCGCGGCCGGGCTCCTGGAGCGTTGCCTCGCTGGGCCTTGGGCCCACTGGCGCGAGGTGAGGATGAGTCCCGACCCGCGCCAGGCGCTCTGCTATCAGTGCCACGCGCCCCGGGCTGGGATGGCGTCCGGCTCCGGCGACGACCGCACGTGCCAGGGCATCCATGAGGGCATCGGCTGTCTGGCCTGCCACGCCGGGCACACGATGGAGACCCGGGCCTCGTGCGCCAACCGCCATCCGGAAGGTGTGCCGCCGCGGCACTGGAAGAGCCTGGCCAACCAGACGGGGGACTGACATAGGCCGGCGCTTCGCCCCAAGCGGTTCTATACACTCGAACGAGGAGATGCCGAGCATGGATGATCTGTCTTTCCTCGACCTCGTGGAGTCCCGGGACGATTCGATCTACGATGTGCCCACCCGCGCGCCGGGGCCGCCGGGGCGGCTGCCGCTGACGCCGGAGATGCTTGCCGCCGGCCCGTCGGGGGACGTCTTCGGGTTGGGCATGAACGCGGCGATGGGCTGGGACCCGGCAAAGCTGGAGGGGCCGCAGGTGCTGCTGCTGAGTACGCACGGCGGCATCCGGGCGCCGGACGGCTCGCCCATCGCGCTGGGCTATCACACGGGCCACTGGGAGGTGGGCCTGCTGGTGGAGGAGGCGGCTCGGGAGCTGGCCGCGCGGGGGGCCGTTCCGTTCGCCGGCGCCTGCACCGACCCGTGCGACGGCCGCACCCAGGGCACGCCGGGAATGTACGACAGCCTTCCGTACCGCAACGACGCGGCGGCGGTCTTCGGGCGGCTGATCCGCTCGCTGCCTGCGAGGAGCGCGGTGCTCGCCGCGGCCACCTGCGACAAAGGCCTGCCGGCGATGATGATGGCGTTCGCCGGGACGCGGGGCCTGCCTTGCGTGCTGATGCCCGGCGGCGTGACGCTGCTGCCGGAAGAGGGCGAGGACGCCGGGCGCATCCAGAGCATCGGCGCGCGCTACGCCCACGGCGAGGTGACGCTCGAATACGCACAGGCGATGGCTTGCCGGGCCTGCGCCTCGCCCGGCGGGGGCTGCCAGTTTCTGGGGACGGCGGCGACGTCGCAGGTGATCGCCGAGGCGCTGGGGCTGGCGCTGACGCACGCCGCGCTGTCGCCTTCGGGACAGCCGATCTGGCTCGATATGGCCCGGCGCTCGGCCCGGGCGACGCTGCGGCAGCTCGAGCGCGGGCTCACGGTCAAGGACATCCTTACCGAAGCCTCCATTCACAACGCTCTGGTGACCCATGCCGCCTTCGGCGGCTCGACGAACCTCGTCATCCACCTGCCGGCGATCGCCCACGCCGCCGGATTGCCCCGGCCGACGGTGGAGGATTGGGAAGAGGTGAACCGCCGGATCCCGCGGCTGGTCGATGTGATTCCGAACGGGCCCCAGGGCTTCGCCACCGTCCAGGTGTTCCTGGCAGGCGGCGTTCCCGAAGTGATGCTCCACCTGCGGCGCGCCGGGCTACTGGAGCTGGACGCGCTGACGGCGGCGGGCGAGACGCTGGGCACGATGCTCGACTGGTGGGAGCGCTCCGAGCGCCGGGCGCGGCTGCGGCGCTTGCTCCGGGAGCGGGACGGGATCGATCCGGACGAGGTGATCATGGATCCGGATACGGCGGCCCGCCGGGGGCTGACGTCCACGGTGTGCTTTCCCCGGGGTAACCTGACCCCCGGCGGCGCGGTGATCAAGAGCACGGCCATCGATCCGTCGGTGGTGGGTCCGGACAACGTCTTCCGGATGACGGGCCCGGCGCGGGTCTTCCTCACCGAGAAGGCGGCCATCGCGGCGGTGAAGAGCAGCGGCCCGGACCGGGTGAAGGAGGGCGAGGTGATGGTGCTGATCTGCCGCGGGCCGATGGGCTCGGGTATGGAAGAGACGTTTCAGCTCACCGCGGCGCTGCGGTATCTGCCGTTCGGCAAGCACATCGCGCTGCTCACCGACGCCCGCTTCAGCGGCGTCTCCACCGGGGCGTGCATCGGGCACGTCACGCCGGAGGCGCTGGCCGGCGGCCCGATCGGCAAGGTGCGCGACGGCGACATGATCGAGATCGTCATCGACCGCAACCGCCAGGAAGGCTCGGTGAACCTGGTGGGCGAGAACGGGCGGGTCGAGGGCCGCGAGGCGGGCGACCGCATCCTGGGCGAACGGCCTCCGCGCGAGGATCTGGCCCCGGATCCCGAGCTGCCGGCCGCGACGCGGCTTTGGGCGGCGCTTCAGGACGTGAGCGGCGGCACGTGGGGCGGCTGCGTCTTCGACACCGACGAGATCCTGCGGGTCATCGAGGCCGGAAAGAAGGCGCTGGGCCGATAGCCAGGGGGTCCGGGCGGCTCTCGCGGAGGCGCGCCACCAGGGGCTCGTTCAGGAAATCGACGAACTCTTTGAGCGCCCGGAAGCGCTTCAGGATCTCGCGCTGCAGTTCCGGGCCGAGGGCCCGCTCCGGGGGCAGGGAGACGGAGAAGAGCCACTGCTGCTTGCGGAGCAGGTCTACGGCCGGGTGGTCCGGAGAGAAGCCTTTCGGGGCGCGGCTGAGCTCCTCGCCGTAGAGTTCGCCCATGAGGGACCGCAGGCGGCGGGAGCGCAGGATCTTCTCCAGGCGCTCGTGGTTCGCGGCGATGTGGCTGCGGATCGCCAGCAGCTCTTCCCGGCCCGGCCGGTAAGCGCCGCCGGCCACGAGCACCTCCTTGGCGGAGACGTGGAAGTAGTAGCCGCCGCCGATGTGCCGGGCGAGGGGGCGCCGGGGGAAGGTGGCGCCGATCTGCAGCTTGTAGGGAGTCTTGTCCTTGCTGAAGCGGGTGTCGCGGTAGATCCGGTAGATGGCCTTCTTGGGGTCGGTGACGTGCTCTGGGGAGAAGCGCAGCAGCTCGAGGTTGACGGCCTCGACCAGCGCGGTCATCGGCCCCTTGACCTTCTCCTCGTAGAAGGCCTTGTGCTCCTGGAACCACTCCCGGCGGTTGTTCCGCTCCAGCTCGGAGAAGAACCGGATCATTTCCGGTGGGAAGCCTGGAAAGCGCCGCGCCATCAGGTGCTCCTCTATAATCGTGGTGGATGCCAGCCGTCGAGGAGGCGCTCGAGCGCCTCGCCGCCATTCCCAATGTAACCGTTCATTCCCGGGAACCGCTCAGCCGCCATACGCGCTTCGGCATCGGGGGGCCGGCGGCGGTCTTCGCGGAGTTTGCGGACCGCGATGCGTTCATCGAAGCGCTAGGGGCCGCCCGGGCGACGGGTCTGCCGGCGCTGGTGATCGGCGGCGGGACGAACCTGGTGGCGGCCGATGAGGGGTTCCCGGGCATCGTGCTGCGCTACACGGGCGACCGCATCGAGGCCGTGGGCGGGAGCGTCGAAGCCGAAGCCGGGGCGGAGCTGCAGGCGCTGGTCGATTTCACCATCGAGCGCGGCCTGGCCGGCCTGGAGACGATGACGGGGATTCCGGGCTCGGTGGGGGCGGCGGTCTACGGCAACGCCGGGGCCTATGGGCGGTCGATTTCCGAGGTGGTGCGGGAGGTGGAGTTCTTCGACGGGGAGCGGGTACGGAGCCTGCCGCGGGCCGGCTGCGAGTTCGCCTACCGGGAGAGCATCTTCAAGCGCCGCAAGGAGTGGGTGATCCTGAAGGCGGCGCTGGAGCTGGAGCCGGGCGACGCCGGGGCGCTGCGGCGCAGGGCGGAGGAGATCCGCGCCGTGCGGGACCGCAAGTATCCGCCGTCGATGCGCTGCGCCGGGAGCATCTTCAAGAACCTGCTGGTGGCCGAGCTCCCGCGGGAGGTCGCGGCCAGGATCCCGCCCGAAGTGATCCGCGAGGGCAAGGCGCCGGCGGGCTATTTCCTGGAGCAGGTGGGGGCCAAGGGGATGCGCCGGGGCGGAATCTCGGTGGCCGACTACCACGGGAACCTGATCTACAACGCGGGGGGAGGGACGGCGCGCGACCTGCGGGCTTTGGTCGAAGAATTGAAGCGCCGCGTCCGGGAGCGGTTCGGCATCGAACTCGAAGAAGAGATCCAGTACGTGGGCTTTTGAGGGGCCGGTGCGGGATCCCTTCAGCCCCGCTCTCAGGCGGCTTTCGGGCCCTGGCCCTTGTACAGCGACTGGACGACCTTCGCGTGATTTTTCAGAACCTGGGCCCGGCGGACCTTCATGGTCGGCGTCAGCTCGCCGGCATCGATCGTGAAGTCGCGCTCCAGCACGTGGTACTTGCGGATGCGCTCGAAGTCGGCCAACTGCCGGTTCACCCGGTCCACGATCTTCTTGACCTCCTGGGTCACCGCCGGCTCCCGCACGATCTCGGCCATGGGGCGTTTGGCGGCTCCCTTCATGCCGGTCAGGGACTCGACGGCCTGAGGGTTCAGCGTGAACAGGGCGGCGACGTAAGGCATCTTGTCGCCGAGCAGGAGCACCTGGTTGATGAGCGGCTCCACCTTGAAGAGCGTCTCGATCTTGGCCGGGTAGATCTTCTTGCCGTTGGAGGCGACCAGGACTTCCTTCTTGCGGCCGGTGATGTAGACGTAGCCCTCTTCGTCGATGGTGGCGACGTCGCCGGTATGGAGCCAGCCGTTGCGGAGGACCTCGGCGGTGGCCTTCGGATCTTTGTAATAGCCGCTGAACAGGGTGGGGCTCTTGATGAGCAGCTCGCCGTCTTCGGCGATCTTGAATTCGACCCCGGGGAAGGGCTTGCCGATGGAGCCGGAGACGGGACGGTCCATCGGATTCAGACACACGATGCCGCCCTCGGTGAGGCCGTAGCCTTCGTAGATGGGCATGCCGATGGCGGCGTAGAAATCGGCCAGATCCCTGCCCAGCGGGGCGGCCCCAGAGATGGGCAGCTTCAGCCGGTCGCCGAAGCGCCGGCGGATCTTGCGGAAGACGAGGCGGTCGGCGAGCTTCAGCGTGCGCTGCATCCAGGCGGGAACCGGTTGGCCGGCCTGCTTGCGGCGGGCGGCCTCGAGGCCCACGCCCAACGCCCCGTAGAACATCTTACGGGTCAGGATCCCGCGCTTGCGGATTTCGGTGCAGATGCTCGCGTAGATCCGCTCCCAGACGCGCGGTGGGGCTACGAAGAAGGTGGGCCGCACCTCGCGCAGTTCGTGGGGCAGCTTGCTCAGGCCGGCCGAAAACCAAACGGGCATGCCCATGCGCAGGGGCACGAACTGCATTGCCACCCGCTGGGTGATGTGGGCCGAGGGCAGGAACGCGATGGTGGCGTCGTCAGGCCCGACAGGAATCACTTCGGGTCCCATGTCCACGTTGGCGACGAGGGAGCCGTGCGTGACAAGGCCCATTTTCGGCTCGCCGGTGGCGCCGGATGTCAGGTAGAGGATAGCCGGATCCTCCGGGCGGACCTCGGCGCGGATGGAGGCGAGCAGCTCGGGATCTTCCGCCATGGCGGCGGCGCCGAGCTCCCGCAGCCTATCGAGCGCTACGGCGCCTTCGGCCTCGCCTTCGATGAGGATCCACTTGACGTCCAGGCCGTCGGTGCCCGCACCTTGGACGAGCTTGCGCATGTCTTCCAGCGTTTCCGCCACGACGGCTTTCGCTTCGCAGGCGCGGATGGTGTTGACGAGCTTGTGCACCGGATAGCTCGTGTAGAGGGCCGCGGCCACGGCCCCGGCCGTCATGATCCCGATATCGGCCAGATAGAACTCGGCCCGGGTGCTCGAGTGCAGCGCCACGACGTCGCCTTTGCCGATGCCCAGGCTCCGCAGCCCGGCGGCGATCTCTTCGACGGCCTGGCGATACTCTATCCAACTGTAAATGCGGTATTTCCCGCGGCTCTTCTCCCTGCTCGGCTGGTAGAGGGCAGGCCGGGTTCCCCAGCTCTCTGCCGCCTCTTCGACCAGGCTGTAGACAGTCCGATCCCCCATCGGCAACATGCTACCAAATCGGCTTTCAGGACCAGCGGGGCGGACGGCGGGTCGAGGAGGTTCGGGAAGAAAAACCGGCTGGCGGGGCTTAGCTCCCAGGCCGCTCCAGGGCGACGACGTCACCCCTGCGGAGGCCGCTGCGCACTGCAGCGTAGAGATGATTCCGGATGCCGAGCTCGACCGGCCGCTTTTCAAAGCGCTCCCCGCGCTTGACGTAGACGAACTCCCGCCCGTCTCCCTGGAACACCGCCGCCAGCGGTACAAGAGTCGCGTTTTCCTCGCGCCCGATAACGACGTCGGCATACGCGGAGAGGTCCGGGATCAGTTTCGGGTGGGAGCCGTTGATCCGGATGCGGACCGGGAGGGTGCGGACCCAGGGACTCTGGCGGCTGCTCTTGGCCAAGGCGCCGATGCTGTAGACTTCGCCGGTGAGATGCACGTCCGGAAAAGCGTCGAGACCGATGCGGGCCCTCTGGCCGATCTTGATCAGGTTGCTGTCCACCTGGCTGATCTTGCCTTCGACCTGCATCGTACTCGTGTCCATCACTTTGAGGAAAATCAGCCCCGGGTGGAGCCGGTCGCCGTTCTGCACCAGGCCGAACTCGCCGTTGCGGAAGATCTGCTGACGGACCACCATCCCATCCACAGGCGCTTTCACCGTATAGCGCTGGAGATCATAGATGTGACGGTCACGGTGCCGCTTGTGCCGCTCGGTAGTCAGCTCCAGGATCCTAATTTCGGCACGGTAAGCCGCTTTCTTGAGTTCGAGGTCTTTGAGCTGCTGCTCGTAGGCGGCCCGTGTTTCCTCCACACCGAGGTTCAGGATCTCCTGGTCGATCATCGTGCGGATCTCGGCCGCCCGCGCCTCGGCCACCCATTTCTGCCAGGTGGCTTTGGCGACGGTCACGTTCTGCTGCAGGGTGGCGAGTTCGGCTTGCTGTTCGGCGCGGCGTTTGCGGACATCGGCCTCCGAAGCGACGACGATGGCCTGCACGTCATCGATGTGGTCTTTCAACCCCCGGGCGTCGATGCGGGCGATCACTTCGCCCTTCTTGACCATCTTGCCGGATGGGGCCAGTTCGAGCAGAATCATGGCCATCCGGTCCGGACCCCGCTGGCGCGGCGCGGTGATGTTGACGAAGCGAATCGAAGACGTCGTGCCGGCGATCCGGATGACCTGTTCGAGAGGGCCCACAGTGACCACCCCCGTCCGGACCGCCGCGGTTTGAGCCGCAGGCGGACCCTGAGCTGCCGGCTTCAGCCGGGTCCACGCAAGATATGCCCCTCCGGCGACAACGAGAACCGCGAGGAGCCCGAACCACCACCGGCCGGGTCCCCGGGCCGGCGCGGGCCGTTCCCGACCCGGTTCTCTCACCGGAGCCGGGCTGGGGCGGGGAATCGTGGACATGGGAGCCTCGAGGCGTATTCTCAGGATACCGGAAGCCCTGTATCTGGGAAGACGCTGTGTTCCGATCCCGAGGTTACGGGGTCCAGGTTCCGCTCCGGAACCCGGCTGACGCCGCCGGTCCACGGGACCGAGTGCGCTAGGCTGAAGGGAGTTGTCGATGATCCCTCTACGTCTTGGTATTGTTCCCGCCCTGGCGGCGATGCTCTCATGTGTGCCGGCCGCCGACGGCCCGATCCGCGAGGCCGTCACGTTTTACGCTTCCTTCGACAAAGGGGCGGAAGCCGACTTCGGCGCCCATCCTGAGCCCCGGTTGGAGTTCGAAGGCGCTGCGCCCTTGGTGGCCGGCGCCCACGGCCGGGCGCTCCGGATCGACAACCCGGGCCAGGGCGCTGCCGTTTCCTACCCGGCCCAGGGGAACCTGCCCGATCCGCGAGCTGCGTGGAGCGGTACGGTGTCGTTCTGGTTCCAGGCAAAACGCGGGAGCGGCGCCGACGCTGTGCAAACTCTGGTGAGCGTCACCACCCGGTGTGGCTCTCCCGGAGGGCTTCGGGTGGAATACGTGGCCGGCCGCCCCCCGGAGCTCCGTCTTGGCGCGAGTTCGGCCCAGGGTGGAGAAGCACGGCCTCAGCCGGCGGTCGTGGCCCAGCTCAGGGACCGGGCCCCAAGCGATTGGCGGCACGTGGCCGTCACTTGGGCCAACTTCGACTCCGGGCGCAGCAACGCTTGGGTGGCTCTGTATCTGGACGGTGACATGGCCGGGACGGTGACGAACGCGACTTTCCGGTCGGGCATGGAGGCAGGGGAAGGGTCTTTGTGCGTGGGGGAGAACTACCAGGGGGCCATCGATGAACTTGCTGTTTTGAGCCGCCCACTCAGTCAGAAGGAGATCCGCCGGCTCTTCTCGGAGCCGGCGCTGCTGGCTGTGTTGAAGGATGGCCCCCGCCGCCGGCGCGCCGCCGGCACTGAGACGGCGAGAAACAACGGCTGGTTCGGATACCCGGCCTTTCTGGGGCGTTAGAATGAAGGTTTCATGCGTGCGACACTGCTGGTCCCGACCGCGCTGCTGTTTTCGCTCGGCTCTCCTCTGTTGGCGCAATCAGGCCATTCCTCCGGTTCCGGATCCCAAGTTCAGAGGGGCTCCGAACAGCCGCCGCCGCCCCTCCCCCCGCTGAAGGACATTGAACGGGCCGCAGAGGACGAATCCGGCCACATCCATTACCACAAGCATCACGCGGCGCTCTTCGTGGGCGGGAGCCACTTCAAAGAAGAAGATGGCTTCACGGTCGGGGGCGACTACGAGTACCGCCTGCACCGGCTCCTCGGCCTTGGCTTCGAGGGTGAATACGCCGGCGGAGACTTGCGGGAGACCGTGGTGGTCTTCCCCGTGTTCTTTCATCCCGGCGCGGGCTTGAAGCTCGCTGCCGGCCCGGGCTTCGAGCGCGCCAAGGAAGAGGCCGCAGGGTCAGAACTGCGCGCTGCCGAAGAAACACGCACGAACTTCCTGTTTCGCGTCTCGATCCTGTATGACTTCCTGGTCAAGGAGCGTTTCACGATCACGCCGAACGTTTCGCTCGATTTCGTCAACGGCCGGCAGGTGTGGGTCTACGGCGTCAGTTTCGGCGTCGGCTTCTGATCTCCGGCGGGGCCGCCGCCCGGGCCGTTCACTCGAACACCTTCTCCACCGGGATGATCTCGAAGCCGTCCTCGCGGAAGGGGATCTTCCAGCGCTCGACGATCTTGTCTTCTTCCAGAATCTCTTTGGGTTTCGGCGAGTTGTACTTCATCGGCGAGGGCTCGCCGCTCAGAAACTTGCGCTTCAGCTCCTTGCAGCCTTTGGCGACGACGACGATCCAGAGATCGTCCGTGCGCAGGTGCTTGCGGATGGCGCGGTTCACGTCCTCGCGGGTGAGCTTCGCCAGACCCTGCTTCAGGTACGAGTTGTAGTCCGGAATCCCGTACCAGAGGCTGTCGATGGCGTAGCCGAGCTCGGCGTCTTTGGTCTTGGTGAGGATGTTGACGTACTTCGAGAGGAAGCTGCGGGTGCGCTCGAAGTCTTCCTCGGGGATGCCTTCCCGGACCAGCTTGTCGAGCTCGTACATGGCCAACCGCAGGGCGAAGTGGGCGGTGGGAGGCTCGACGGGCCGGATCCAGATCTGGAAGATCTGCTGCGGCCGGGCCAGGTTCGGATCCGGTTCGAACTGGAACATGCCCCGGGGGAAGTACTCGATGTAGGAGTAGTCCCCGTAGTTCAGCCCCCGTAGCTGCCGCATCCGCTGAAAGAGCCGGCCGCCGCTCGAGCGGTGGTGACCGAAGTAGGTGCTGGCCACCAGTAGCGGGATGTAGTCCGGGTGGCCGCGGGTCACCTCGATGGGGAAGCCGATCGAATAGGCCACGCTGCGGGTGTTCTTCTCGATCATCCGGACGTGGATGCCTTCGATCTTCTTCGGGGCCGGCCGCTTCACTTCGCTGCGCTTGCCCTCCGGGAGTTTCGCAAAGTCCTTCTTCACCCGGGCCAGAAACTCCGGCGAGTAGCCGCCGGCGATGCCGAAGACCAGGTTGGCCTGGGTGTAGTTGTTGCCGTAGAAGGCCTTCAGATCGTCCAGCGTGATGCGCTTCAGGCCGGAGACCGTGCCGGCGTTGTGATGCCCGTAGGGGTGGTCCTGGTAGATGGCCTGATAGAGGACCTCCTTGCCCAGCTCCTCGTCGTTGGCTCCGCGCAGGCTCACGCGAAGGAAGTTGATCTGCTGGTCCCGGAGGCGCCTCAGGTCGGTTTCCCGCCAGCCGGGATCGAGGAGCATGTCGCGGAAGATCCGGTAGAACTCATCTAGGTTGTCCACGTGGGTGACCGCCGAGAAGGTGGTCATCTCCTTGTCCACCTGGTAATGGACCGAGGTGGCCATGGGGAACATGCGCTCGAGGATCTCCTCGTAGGTCAGCTTCCTGGTACCGCCCTCGGCCAGCATTGCGGCCGTCAGCGACGCCAGGCCGGGCTTGCCGGCCGGATCCGAGGCGGCCCCGGTGAGGAAGACCACCCGGAAGGTGACCAGCGGCGAGTCGCCGGGCATCTCGACGAAGCGAGGAGCCGCCGCCGCCATAGCCGTCATCATCAAACCCGCTGCCAGGATGCGGCCCGTCATTTCGAGTCACCTCCACTCAAGGTCACGATGGTGCGCCTGTTTTCCTGGAAGTATTTCCGGGCGATGCGCTGGATGTCTTCGGGAGTGACTTTGTCATAGAGGGCATAGAGGTTGTTGATGGTTTCCGGCGTCCGCCGCAGCCCGATGTAGGCGGCCAGGGTGGAGGCGATGGCCTCGCTGTTGTCCAGGCTCAGGGCGAAGGAGTAGCGCAGGTGGCGCTTCACCGCTTCGAGCTTCCCGGCGTCTACGGGCTTTTCGCGGAACTCCCGGCACTGGGCGAGGATCTGGTCGCGGACGTAGGCGACGTCGTCTTCCTTCTTTACCCGGGCGATGACGGTGAACAGTTGGGGGTCCACCCGGTCCGGGTTGTCCACGCCGAAGACGTCAACCTTCTGTTCTTTGATCATCAGTTTCTTGTAGAGATCCGAGTTCTCCGAGAAGCCGAGGGAGCCGATGATGTCGAGGGTGACCTGGTCGGGCTCGGTGTCGGAGTAGGCGGCCCCCTTGAAGGCCACGGCGAGCCACGGCAGCGTCGGCGACGGCCAGTCGATGTGCTTGGACCGCGGCTCCTTCTGCGGCGGCTCTTGCGGAATCCGCGCTCTGTAGCTGCCATGCTCCCAGCCGCCCCAGTACTTGCCGACCAGCGCCCGGACAGCGGCCGGTCTTACGTCGCCCACCACGACAATGGTTGTGTATTCAGGCCGGTACCAGCGGTCGAAGAACTTCAGGCTGTAGTCGTATTCGTTGGGCATGTCCTCGATGTCTTCGAGGAAGCCCATGGTGGTGTGCTTGTAGGGGTGGACCTCGAAGGCCGTGTCGCGGAGCACCTCGAAGATCTTCCGGATGGGGAACTGGCTGTTCTTGTTGTATTCGCCCAACACGGCGAGGGCCTCGGTGCGGAAGACGGTCTCGGTGTATTTCAGGTTCTGGAAGCGGTCGGCCTCCATGGCGAGGATCTGCTCGAAGTCTTCTTTTGAGAAGGTGGTGTGATAGACGGTACGGTCGTCGGTGGTGTAGGCGTTCGAGGCGGCCCCGGCCTGCTTCAGCACGGCTTCGTAACGTTCCGGCGGGTACTTTTCCGTACCCCGGAACATCATGTGCTCGAACAGGTGGGCGAAGCCGCTCTTGCCCGGCTCGACCTCGTTGCGCGAGCCGGCCGCCACCACGATGTAGAGGGCGACCACGTTGGGGAAGTCGGTCGGCACGGTGACGAGGCGGAGGCCGTTGGGGAAGTCGTACTGATCATACTTCCAGGGGAAGGCCTTCTTCACCGGACCGGCCTGGGCCAGAACCACGCCGCCCAACAGGAGGATGGGCAACACTGCGCTGCGGAACATCACTTTCCATCATAGGGAAAGGCCGCGGCAACTTGCCGGTCCGGAGGTTCGGGCGGGCCGTCCACGGAGACGAAGGCAAAAAAGAACCACCGTTCGGTGGTGGTCCTGATCCCCCGTGCTGGACCTCTCATGAGGGCGTCGGCCGCAGGCTTCTACTCGAAGACCACTCGCCGGTTCGAATCGCCGATCTCAACGCCCTCGAGCCAGAGCTTGCCATCCTTCTTTCTAGAAATGATGGCGGTATACAGGTGCTTGTGCTTCACCTTCTCGACCCGTCCATCGCTGACGACTACCTCATCGCCGTGTTTGAGAACCGCCTTGTCGCCCTGGATCTCGACCGTGTAAACGCCCGGTTTGAGCACCTTATTGCTGACAACGTACTGATCAGCCAGGGTGATCGAGTGCCGCTCCACCGCCGCCACGGCGGCGATCGCGAGCAACAGCGTGAGCAGTACCGCAATCCCGACTCGCATGGCTCACCTCCTTTCTCCCGATCTCCCACTAGGCGGGCGCGGGAACACCCCACCTACGCTCGGAATATGAGGGTTCCAGCGCTCACCGGGCGGGTGTCTTGGCCGGGGGCTGCCGGGAACCGCCCCGGCGGCCCCCGGTCGGTTTACGGCTCTTACTTGGCCTGTTTCTGCTCGCCTTGCCCTTTGCCGAACACGACCCTCAGATCTGTGCCACCGATCAGGATCGCCTCCAGCTTGGGGGTCGGATCACCGCTCTTGGACAACAGCCCTGTATAGGAGTACTTACGGTTGGTCTTCTCAACCTTGGCCGTGGCGATCACGTTCTGCTTGCCCTTCATGAGCTTGGCCTGATCGCCCTCGATGACGACCTTGTAAGTACCCGGTTGCAGAACCTTGCCCGCGAGAGCGTACGGTTGCGTAATGGTGACCTTGTGCTTCTCGACAGCAGCGAAAACGGGAACAGCGATCAAGAGGCAAAGGGTTACCGCCAGGATAGCTCGCATCGCTCACCTCCTGAACTGGATTCTCTTCACCCCTATGGACGCATGTTTTCCGCGCAGGTTTCACTCAGGTCCTGCTTGCCCCGCCCGTTTCAGCCGCCCTGAGACTTAGTCGCCCACCACCGTGACCGTCACCTCCCGCTGCCGGGCCCGGTCGTCGAAATCGCATAGTACTACTTGCTGCCAAGTACCGGTGGCGATCTCTCCGTTCCGCACCGGGAAGCTCTTGGCCGTGCCCATCAGGGCGCTCCGGAGGTGGGCGTAGCCGTTGTTGTCTCCCCAGCGGGCATTGTGGGCGTAGTCGGAGGTCGGCGGGGCGATCTTGTCGAGCGCTCGCTGAAGGTCGGCCACGCAGCCGGGTTCGTACTCCAGCGTGGTGATCCCCAGGGTGGAGCCGCGGCCCGAGACGTTGACGATTCCCTGCCGGATGCCGCTCTCGCGGACGATGCCCTGGACCTGGGCGTCGATGTCGACGACGTCGCAGTGGCCCTTGGTAGAGACGGAGAAAGTCTTCTGATAGGTCGCCATGGCTGAAGCTGTCTATGCTATCGCGAAACCGGGCGCACGTCACGGCCGCCGGCCGTTGAATTCATGCACGGCGTCGATCATGGCGGCGATGTTCTCCACCGGGGTGCCGGCCTGGATGTTGTGGATCGAGTTGAACACGAAGCCCCCGCCTCGGGAGAAAACCTCGCAGCGGCGGAGAACCTCCTCGCGCACCTGTTCCGGCGTGCCGAAGGGCAGCGTCCGCTGGGTGTCCACCCCGCCGCCCCAGAAAGTCAGCCGGTCGCCGTAAGCCGATTTCAGGTGTTCGGGCTCCATGTTGGCCGCCGAGCACTGGACGGGGTTCAGGATGTCGAAGCCGGCCTCGATGAAAGAGGGGATGAAGCGCTCCACCGAGCCGCAGGAGTGCTTGAAGCACTTCCAGCGCGTATGGGCGTGGATCCAGTCGTTGATCCGCTTGTAGTAGGGGAGCCAGAGCTCGCGGAAGGTCTCGGTGGAGCAGAAGGTGGATTTCTGGGTGCCGAAATCGGTGCCGCAGAGGAAGACGCCGTCCACGTCGTCGCCGACGGCCTCGTGGATCCAGCGCAGGTTTTCGAGGGCGATCTCGCACTGGCGGGAGAAGATCTGATGCACATAGTCCTGGCGGATCTTGGTGGACATGTACCATTCGGCGACGTCCCGGATTCCCTTTGGGTGTTTGAGAAACGGCGCCGGTACCAGGGCGATGTCGCCGAAAGCCGTGCCGCCGAAGGTGGCCATGACAAAGCGGCCTTTCGTCTTCGCGGCGGCCGCTTCCCGCCGGAAGTGCTCCAGATCGGCCTCCTCGATAGGCTGGAACTCCTCGAGGTTGTCCTCGACGTTCAGATTGTCCTCGTCGATCGGCTCTTGGCGGATGATGGTGTCGAAGAAAAACCCGCCTTTCGGCATCTTCCCGCTCGGAGGGGCCGAGGTGTCGCCTTCCGGGTAGATCAGGATATCCCCATTCTCATCCACAGTGGTCCGGAAGTCTTCGGGCACCAGCACGGTGAGGCCATTGAAGTTCCATTCCTTCCAGTTCTTGTTCTCGAAGCCGAACATGGTCTTGCGCGGGAAGACGCCTTCGACGTCGAGGCCCATGGCTTCTTTGAGGTCGTCTTCGACGAGGCCGAGCATCTGGTAGGGCTCGTGGACCTTCACCGGATGGCGATCCAGGCCATAGTAGTCGCGCAGGGCGGCGACGCAACTGACGTGGATGCCGGTGACGGCTGTCGATCCGAAGTCTACGGGGATATGATCCGGCTCCCGATGTTGGAGTGAGGTGAGCACGCGTTCCCGACCATTCATGACCAGAAGCTCCTTATGTAGCATATGACGGGCACGCGTGCCGGGACGGCGCCTCCGGGCGTCGGTGGGACGATGGGAGCCGGGTGGTAGCAGTACCTCGCGGGGTGGCCACGGGTTTCCTTTTCGCCGGGAATGCTTTATGCTGATCCCATTGAATTCAAGGAGGAAATGCAAATGGCACAACCACCACCCGTAACTCCCCAAGGCGGACCCCCGGCGAAGAAGACGAGCCCCTGGCTCTACGTCTTGATCGGATGCGGCGGACTGATCGTCGTCGCCGGGATCGCTATGGTGGCGCTGGGAGTCTTCGCCGTTCACAAGGCAAAAGAAGCGGGTCTCGACCCAGAGCTTCTTCAGGAGCAGCCCGCCCTGGCGGCGGCCAAGATCTACGCCGCGGTGAATCCAGATGTCGAGATCGTCGAGGTGGATGAGGACGGCCAGCGGGTTACTTTCCGCGAGAAGAGCAGCGGCAAGGTGGCGACCGTGACGCTCGACGAACTCAAGAAAGGGCACATTGTCTTCGAATCTGCAGAAGGGGAGCGGGTGACAATCGGAGGCCAGGGGGGGTCCCTGGTGGTGGAATCCGACAAGGGCAAGGTCACCATCGGGGCAGGAGCGGAGGTAAAGCTACCGTCCTGGCTGAAGCCGTATCCGGGCGCCGAAGCTAAGGCTACGATGAGCAGCACGGCTCCGGGGGAGCGCAGCGGCTCGGTGGGATTCTCGACCAGCGACTCCGTCGAAAAAGTCGCCTCCTTTTTCGAGGAGGGCTTCAAGACGGCGGGATTGAAGGTGACCACTGTGCGCCAACAGGGAGCTGAGGGCTCCGGAGTGATGATCAACGGGGAGTCGCCCGGCGGCAAACGCAGCGCCATGGTGATCATTGGCCAGGATCAGGGCGCAACTTCCATCACCTTGACCTTCAGCGACAAGGAGTGAAGATCACCGGCCCGGGCTGTGGCGGCGCCAACCGCTGCCCGCCCGGCCGGCCCGTTTGGCCTCGGCGCCGCCACTCGGATATGATTCGTGAGGACTTTGGTGGATGGGAAAAGCGCATCATGAGGCAAACGGAAAAGTCACACAAGGGACCGGCCATCGGCCGGCGGACCTTCCTGGGAGCCGGCGCCTCTATGGCGGGCGCCGCTCTCTGGTCCCAGGAGGACCTCGAAGCCGCCACGGCGGCCGTGCAGACCAACTCGAAACCCTCGCAACTCAAGATCACCGACATGCGCGTGGCCATGGTGAGCAAGGGCGCCGGCCGGGGCATCCCGATCATTCGATTGGACACGAACCAGGGGATTCACGGTTACGGAGAGGTCCGCGACGGGGCGAGCAAGACTTACGCGCTGATGCTCAAGAGCCGCATCGTCGGCGAGAACCCCTGCAACGTGGACAAGGTCTTCCGCAAGATCAAACAGTTCGGCTTCCACGCCCGGCAGGCCGGCGGCGTCTGCGCCGTGGAGATGGCGCTGTGGGACCTGGCCGGCAAAGCCTATGGAGTGCCGGCCCACCAGTTCCTCGGCGGCAAGTTCCGTGACAAGATCCGTATCTACGCCGACACGACGGAATCCAAGGATCCCAAGGTCTACGCCGAACGGATGAAGAAGCGGATCGAGATGGGCCTGACGTGGCTCAAGATGGACCTCGGCATCGACCTGATCGCCGACACCCCGGGCACGCTGACCAAGCCGCTGGGGCTGACGCTGAAGGACGTGCGGCTGAAGCAGCACATGTTCACCGGCATCGAGATCACGCCCAAAGGGATCCAGATGATGGCCGACTATGTGGCCGCCGTCCGGGAGGTCGTCGGCATGGAAGTGCCTTTGGCCGCCGACCACTTCGGCCACATCGGGGTGAACTCCTGCATCAAACTCGGCCAGGCGCTGGAACCTTACAACATGGCCTGGCTCGAGGACATGATCCCCTGGCAGTACACCGAACTGTGGAAGAAGATCACCGACTCGATCGACGTGCCCACGCTGACCGGCGAGGACATCTACCTCAAGGAGCCGTTCCGGGTGCTGTGTGAGAGCCACGCTGTCGACATCATCCATCCGGACCTCGCTACTGCCGGCGGCTTGCTCGAAACCAAGAAGATCGGCGATATGGCGCAGGAGAACGGCGTGGCCATGGCGATGCACTTCGCCGGCACGCCCGTTTCCTTCTTCGCCAGCATCCACTGCGCCGCGGCGACAGAGAACTTCCTCGCTCTGGAGCACCACTCCCTGGACGTGCCGTGGTGGGATGACCTGGTCACCGGTCCGGCGAAACCGATCGTCCAGAAAGGCTTCGTGCCGGTGCCCGAAACCCCGGGACTCGGCGTTGAGCTGAACGAAGAGGCCGTCAAAGAGCACCTCACCGAGCCCGGCTACTTCGAGCCGACGCCGGAGTGGGACAACGAACGTTCCTGGGACCGGCTCTGGAGCTTCAGCCCACCCCGGCGCCCGAAGCGGCAGGTGGCGAAACTAATGGACGTTTAGGAGACCGGGCGGCTCGCCGGAGCCCTCAGGCCAGGGCGTGCCGCTGGTCTATGGTATGGCGGTGGATTGGAGACGACGATGAAGATTTCCAGGCGTGTTCTGCTTACCGGCGCTTGTTCCGCCTTCTCGCTCGCGGCGAAGCGGCGCTTGCCGGTTCCAGTGGGGCTGCAGCTCTACAGCCTCCGTTACTTGGCGAAAAAGGACTTGCGCGCAATGTTGACGCTGGTCCGGAAGCTGGGCTTCAAAGAGGTGGAAACTTCCGAGTTCTACGGGCGCACCGCAGCCCAGTTCCATAAGATGCTCGAGGCGGAGGGGCTGAAAGCCACTTCGATGATGGCCCCCTACGAGCAACTCGGTTCCGGGATCAGCGCCGTCATCGGCGACGCGAAGGAGCTGGGCGTCGAGTACGTCGTGTGCCCGGTAATTCCTTATAAGCGCCATCTCACGGTGGAAGACATCCGGCGCGCCGCCGCCGATTTCAACCGTTGGGGTGAGAAGCTCGCCGCCGCGGGCCTTCGCTTCGGCTACCACGCCCACGGGATCGAGTTCGGGCCTTCGCCTGACGGGACTGTCTTCGACACTCTCGCCAAACTCGTGGGGCCGGACCGTCTGAACTTCGAAATGGACATTTTCTGGATCGTTTACGCCCGCCAGGATCCAGTCAAGCTGCTTGAGAAGTACCGCGGCCGGTTCCGGCTGATGCACCTCAAAGACATGCGCAAGGGCCTCGAATTGGGCGGCTTGCCGTCCGATGTCCGGGAGGAGGCGAGCGTGCCGCTGGGTCAAGGTACGATCGATATCCCAGCCGTGCTCCGGGCGGCCAGGCGCACCGGCGTCGAGCACTATTACCTCGAGGACGAGGCCCCGGACGCCGACCGTCAGATCCCGGAATCCTTGCGCTACCTGCAAAGCCTTCAGCTCTGATCAGGCCCGGTGCAAGACTGCTCGAGCCGTTGCTTGGCGCGCTCAGCGCCGGCGTGCGATCCTTAATAGAGAGACCGCCTGCCTTTGCCGTCCCGGAAGTGAAAGCGTTGAAGATCGGATTCGTCAGCCTGGGTTGTCCCAAGAATCTCGTAGACACCGAGGTAATGCTCGGCCTGCTTGAGGAGCGCGGGCACGAGCTGACCCCGCGGGCCGAGGAGGCCGACGTCATCGTCGTCAACACGTGCAGCTTCATCGGCCCGGCGAAAGAAGAATCCGTCGAGGCGATCCTGGAGATGGCCGAGCACAAGAAGGCCGGCCGGGCCAGGCGGCTCATCGTGGCCGGCTGCATGGTGGAGCGCTACCGGGACGAGATCCGGCGGTCGCTGCCCGAGGTGGATGCGGTCCTCGGCACGAACGAGATCCAGCAGATCGCCGCCGCTTGCGAAGGGCGGCCGGTCTCCGGCCCGCCGCCGGAGCCGTTCCTGTATCACGAAGCCTCGCCGCGGGTGCTGACGACGCCCCCGCACTACGCCTACATCAAGATCGCCGAGGGCTGCGACCACCCCTGCACCTTTTGCGTAATCCCCCAGTTCCGGGGACGTTTCCGGAGCCGCCCGCTGGAGAGCATCCTCGCTGAGGCTTCTGGGCTGTTGGCCCGGGGCGTGCGGGAGATCAACCTGGTGGGGCAGGACACGACGAGCTACGGCGAAGACCTGGGGATGCGGGACGGACTGGCCACGCTGCTCGAGCGCCTGGCCGGGCTGCCGTCGCCCGGCAAGAAGTGGATCCGCTTCCTCTATGCCTACCCGAACCGCGTGACCCAGCGGCTGCTCGATACGATCGCCGCCCACGAGGAGATCGCCGGCTACATCGACCTGCCGCTGCAGCACGCCAGCCCGCGGATCTTGAAGCGGATGAAGCGCGGTGGCGGCGCCGGGCGGTTCCTGCGGCTGCTCGAGCGCATCCGGAGGACGATTCCCGGGGTGGCGGTCCGGACGTCGATGATCGTCGGCTTTCCCGGCGAAACCGACCGCGATTTCGAAGAACTCTGCCGGTTCGTCGAGCAGGCCCGTTTCGACCACCTGGGGGTCTTCTCCTACTCGGACGAGGAGACGAGCGGGAGCTACCACCTGGACGGCAAGGTGAGCCGCCGGACGATCTACAATCGCCGCCGGCGCCTCATGGCGATTCAGCGGCGCATCTCCCGGCGGCGCAACCGGGCCCTGGTGGGGAAGGAGTTCGTGGTCCTGGTGGAGGGGCCTTCGGCGGAAACGGAGCTGTTGTGGCAGGCGCGGCTGCCGGGGCAGGCCCCGGAGATCGACGGCGTCTGCTATGTCACCGACGACGGTGGCCATCGTCTCGAGCCCGGCCAATGGCGTCGGTTCCGGGTGGAGCGGGCTTCGGACTATGATTTGATTGGGCCGGTAATCGGTTCGCCGCTGGATGCTGCGAGGGGCGGCGGGGAACAGTTGTTGCGGGTCTTGCTCGCCGGTGCGGACGATCCTGTGGCGCGTGGCCTATGAAATGTCCGATTTGCAAGAAAGAGGTCAAGTTCGGCGATCCGTACATGCCGTTTTGCAGCGAACGGTGCCGGCTGATCGATCTCGGCAATTGGGCTTCGGAAAAGTACGTCATCTCCACTCCCGTCGATCCGGAGGCTGAGATCCTCCGCGAGCAAGAGCAGGGGCAGGAGCAAGAGGGTGAAGCCTGACCCGGCACGCTGGCTCGCGACCTGGTTCGGATGCGGCTATGCTCCGGTCGCGCCGGGCACCGCCGGCTCGGCCGCGGCGGTCGTCATCGCTTGGGTCTGGTCCTGTCTGTTCCCCTGGAACCAGTGGCACTGGCTCGCGGCCGTGGCGGTGGTGACGCCGCTCGGCGTCTGGGCTTCCGGCGCCGTGGCTCGCGGCATGGGGCAGGACGATCCGGCTATAGTGGTGATAGACGAGGTTGCCGGCCAGTGGCTCACCCTCGCGGTCGTGCCCGCGCTCGATTGGAAAAACGCCTTGTCTGCCTTTCTGTTGTTCCGGCTGTTCGATATTTGGAAACCCCCGCCTGTCCGCCGGCTGGAGAGGCTCGGCGGCGGGTTCGGTATCATGGCTGATGACCTCGCCGCCGGCCTCTACAGTGTGGCGGTGCTGCTGGCGGCGGGCGGCTGGTTGTGGTGAAGATGGCGATCAGGAAACGAGCATCAGACAACCCCCAGATCACCGCTGTCCACCCCGGGGCGGCGATCCCGGGCGGTGAGTTCCAGATTCGGGGTCGGGGTTTCTCGCAGGAAGCGCGTCCCACGGTCCGCATCGGTGACCAGCCGGCCCCGGTGGTGATCGGCTCCGACACCTTCATCATCGCCAGGGTGCCCGAGGGCGCCATCGTGGGAGAGCTCACGGTCGAGAACGGCAGCGGCGGCAGCGCGGTCTGGACCTGCGACATCGGGCTGCAGATCGCCGATTCCTTGCATCCGGTGGCCAACCCGGCGGTCGATGCCCAGGGCAACATCTTTGTCACCTTCAGCGGCTCCCGGGGCCAGAAGACTCCGGTGGCCGTGTATCGCGTGGACCTCAACTACAACATCCAGCCGTTCATCACCGACCTGATGAACGCTACCGGGCTGGCCTTCGACCGAGAGGGCCTGCTGTATATCTCCAGCCGCCACGACGGCATCGTCTACCAGGCCACCGACCAAGGGAGCCTCTCGGTTTATGTCGAAGGCATGGGAGTTGCCACGGGCCTGGCTTTCGACACGGACGAAAACCTGTATGTCGGCGACCGCAGCGGAACGATCTTCAAGATCAGCCGCGACCGCCAGATCTACGTCTTCACCACCCTCGAGCCGTCCATTTCCGCCTACCACCTCGCCTTCGGCCCAGGGGGCTATCTTTACGTCACTGGACCGACGACCTCCAGCTACGATTGTGTCTACCGGGTCTCGCCGGCCGGCGAGGTGGAAGTCTTCTACCGTGGTCTCGGCCGGCCTCAGGGCCTCGCATTCGACGCCCAGGGAAACCTGTATGTCGCCGCGTCGATGGGCGGACGCAAAGGCGTGGTCCGGATCGATCCGGATCGGAATGCCGAGCTGTTCCTCTCCGGGCCCAACATCGTCGGCCTGGCCTTCACCCCGTCCCGGGCCATGATCGTGGCCACCAACAATGCGCTGTTCCGGGTGGATGTAGGTATCCAGGGGCGCCCGTTGCCATGATGCGGCTGTGACTGCTGACGATGAACGCTGAAATCATTGCTGTTGGTTCCGAACTGTTGACGCCCGCCCGGGTGGATACCAACTCCCTCTATCTCACCGAGGAGCTGAACGCCTTGGGGGTGGAGGTGGTGGCCAAGGCGGTCGTCGGTGACGACCGGAAGCGCCTGGCCGAAGCGGTGCGGACGGCAGTGAGCCGCAGCGAGATCGTCATCACCACCGGTGGGCTCGGCTCGACCGAAGACGACGTCACCCGGGAGGCCGTCGCCGACGCCCTGGGCCGGAAGCTCGTCTATCATCAGGAGATCTGCGACGCCATCGAGGCCCGCTTTCGCCGCCTCGGTCGCCGGATGGCCCAGATCAACAAGCGCCAGGCCTGGATCATCGAAGGGGCCGAGGGGCTCGACAATTCCGAAGGCACCGCGCCGGGGCAATGGATCCCCCTCGACGAGCGGAAAGTCCTGCTGCTGCTGCCCGGCCCGCCACGGGAGCTCAAGCCGATGTTCACCCGCGACTGCGTGCCGCGGTTGCGCAAGATCGTCCCGCCCCAAGTGATCCGTGTGCGCCGATTTCGCGTGGCGGGTATGCCCGAGTCGGACTTGGACCAGTTGATCTCACCCGTCTACAAACGTTATTCGAACCCCGTCACCACCGTGCTGGCGGCGCCCGGGGACATCCAGATCCACTTGCGCGCCCGCAGCGCCACTAACGAAGAAGCAGAGCGATTGCTGAAAGAAGTCGGCGCCCAGATCGAGGCCTTGCTCGGCGATCACATTTACTCGCGCGACGGCCAGCCGCTGGAAGCCGTCGTCGGCCGGCGGCTGGCGGTGCGTGGGGCGTGGCTGGCGGTGGCCGAGAGCTGCACCGGCGGGTTGCTGGCGCAACGGATAACGGCGATACCCGGCGCCTCGAACTATTTCAAGGGCGGCTTCCTCGTTTACACGGACGAAATGAAGCGCGACCTTTTAGGCGTCTCCGCTGCGTTGATCGAGAAGGAGACTGCCGTGAGCAAAGCGGTTGCTGAGGCCATGGCCCGTGGAGTGCGGGAACGGACGCGGGCCGATTTCGCCGTCGCCGTAACCGGTGAGGCCGGTCCAGAGAGTGGTTCCGGGCGCCCGGTGGGAACGGTCTGGGTGGCGGTGCTCAGCCCCGAAGGCATGCGCACGGAACACCGGCAGTGGCTCGGTGACCGGGAACGGATCCGCATCCTGGCTGCGCAACAAGCCCTGGACCTGTTACGCCGGACGCTGGAACACCGCTGACAAGGGACACCTGGGAACCGAGGGGCGTGAACCAATCAACCGGCGCCGGCTAATCCGGCCGGACGAATTCGTAGCGCTCCAGCGTGGCCGCCATAGCAATGCCGGCCTCTTCCCCGGAGCCGCTCCAGCGGTGGTGCCGCACGACTTTCCCGACACAGTGCAACTGTATGGCATGCTGGTGATCGCTGGTTTGCTGGAGCGTGATCATATACTCGATCGGGGAACCGATCTGGAGTTCGACGTTCGATCGGAACAGCACGCCCCCGGAACTCAGATTCACCGTTTCGCCCTCTTCGTCCAGGCGGCGGTCTCCCTCACGGACCAGCCTGATCGGCAGGCGTAAGTTGAATCTCTTGCTCTTGCGCTGATCCGACATCTCCATGATATGGTTTCGCTCTCTCCCAACTCTATTGCGTCGTTGCCGGAGCGGTCAATAGGACAACTAAGGGGATGGTCCTATCGAGTCCTGGTACCTCGATAGGCCGGTTCAAGGGTTTCCCCTAGCCTGCGGCGTCTTCCCTGGCGTTGGTGAGGCGCTCGAATCTTGTGCGTCCCAAAGGCTGTTGACAAAATGTACTTCATGATGATGTTTGCGTCGAAACCGCTCGAACCAGGCACTCCCGCTCCCCCGTTCATCTGCCCCGACGAGCGGGGGCGCGTATTCATCCTGAACCAGCAGAGGGGCAAGAAGGTGGTGCTCGTCTTCTACCCGGCCGACGACACGCCGGTGTGCACGAAGCAGCTCTGTGAGCTGCGGGACCATTACGAGGAGATCCGCAAGGCCGGGGCGGTGGTCTTCGGCGTCAACCCCGGCGACGGCGACAGCCACAAGCGCTTCCAGGAGAAGCACAAGCTGCCGTTTCCGCTCCTGGTGGACGCCGGCAAACGGGTGGCGAAGCTCTACAAGTGCGGCGGCTGGCTGGTGAAGCGCACCGTCTACATCATCGACGAGCAGGGCGTGATCCGGTACGCCAGGCGGGGCCGCCCGCCGGTCTCGGAGCTGCTCGGGGCGCTGCGGTCGATCGGCGCGCCGGCGCCGGCCTGAGCCCTCGCTCGCCCCCCACGCCGCCGGGTCCCCTCCGGCATCGTCGCTATACTGAGGGTTTGGCCGGCGGATGCGAACCGCCGTCCATCAAGCTGAGGCAGGACCACACACTGTGAACACCGATCGCAAGCCCGTGCGGGTGCGCTACGCCCCGAGCCCCACGGGAGACTTCCACGTCGGCGGGGCGCGAACCGCGCTGTTCAACTGGCTCTTCGCCCGCCACCACGGCGGGCGGTTCATCCTGCGCATCGAGGACACGGACCGCAAGCGCTACAACCCGCAGGCCCTTCAATGGCTGCTCGACGGGCTGCGGTACCTCGAGCTCGACTGGGACGAGGGCCCCGAGGTGGGCGGCGGCTACGGCCCGTACGTGCAAACCGAGCGGCTGGAGATCTACCGCGAGCACTGTGGGCGGCTGCTCGAGGCCGGGGCCGCCTACCGCTGCTTCTGTACGCCGGAGCGCCTGCAGGAGCTGGCCAGGCAGGCCCAGCAACGTGGTGAGCGGGGCGGCTACGACCGCGCCTGCCGGAATCTCGACCCCGAGGAGGCCGCCCGACGCGCCGAGGCCGGCGAGCCCCACGTGGTCCGGTTCAAGATGCCGCTCGAGGGCGAGACCACGGTCCACGACGCGATCCGCGGCGACATCACCTTCCCGAACGCGGTGCTGCAGGACACCGTGCTGATGAAGTCCGACGGCATCCCGACCTACCACCTGGCGAACGTCGTCGATGACCACCTGATGGAGATCTCCCACGTGCTGCGGGGCGACGAATGGGTGAACAGTCTGCCGCTGCACATCCACCTCTACCGGGCCTTCGGCTGGGAGCCGCCGGTGATGGCGCATCTGCCGCTGATCCTCAACCCCACGGGCAAGGGCAAGATGAGCAAGCGCGAGGAGCGCGCCCCGGACGGCAGCGTCCGGCCGGTCTTTGTCCGCACCTTCCAGGAGCTGGGTTACCTGCCCGAGGCGATGATCAACTTCCTGGCCCTGCTCGGCTGGAGCTACGACGACAAGACCGAGATCATGAGCCGCCAAGAGCTCATCGAGCGCTTCACGCTCGAGCGGGTTCAAGCCTCGCCGGCGGTGTGGAACTACGACAAGCTCGACCACATGAACGGCTACTACATCCGCCAACTGGCCCCGGAAGACCTGGCCGGGCGGCTCGTCCCGTTTTTCGAGAAAGCCGGCTGGAAGGCGGACCGCGAGAAGGTGCTCCAGATCGTGCCCTTGATCCGCGAGCGCATCAAGCGGTTGAGCGACGCCGTCGCCGTGGCCGACTTCTTTTTCCTCGAAAAGCTCCCGCCTTACGACGCCGCCGAGCTGATTCCGAAGAAAGGCGACGCGGCGATGGCCCTGGCGGCGCTGGAACGCGGGCGCGAGGCGCTCGGCAAGATCGAGTTCACCCGCGAAGCGATCGAGGCGGCGCTGCGGGGCGAGGCGGAGAAGCTAGGCATCAAGGCGGGGCAGATGTTCCACCCGATCCGGGTGGCCATCTCCGGCCGGAAGGTCTCGCCGCCGCTGTTCGAGTCCCTCGAGGTGCTGGGCAAGGAGACGTCGCTCGCGCGCATCGGCGAGGCGATCGCGAAGCTGCGGGGGGCAAGCGGAGCCTGAGCCCTGGCCCCTGCCCTAGTCGTACCGCTTCCCGCTGCGGCGGAACCGCTTGATCTTGCTCAGGTCGAACTGCCCCAGATAGACGGGCGACGAGTAGCCCGGCGTGCGGGCGGCGGGACGCCGCGGGTAACCCAGCTCGTCGGTCGGGAACCCCCATATGTCGCCGGTGTCCAGATCGATGGCCACGCGGCCGAAGACGTTTCTCGAGCCGTCCGGCGCGGCGATCTTGGTGACGTCCGGATCGAACTGCAGCCAGGGCGCCCGGGTGGGTGCGGCCTCGACCGGCTGCGGATCCCCGATCCCGCGCCCGGCGATCATCACCAGGGCCGCCGCAATCACCGTGAGGATGGCTTTGGTGTAGAAGTCGCATCGCATGGCTTCGCTTCCCTCGAAAACTCTGACGCTTCGCCGCTCACGGACGTGGAGGACCTTCTGGGCCCTTCCGCTCTCCGGCTGACGGCAGCCGGCCGCAGCGCATCCTGCCGGGCTCGCGCTGTGAGCCAGCCGCTCCCGGCGGCCGCACGGCGCCCTCGGCGTGAGAACGCGCGCCGTCTATCATGGGCTTGCGGCGCCATTCCAGGGATTTCCGTCAGATGCTCGCGATGTGAGGAAACATCTTGTTTTTTTGTTTTTGACTTGGCAGAGAATAGAGCGAGGAGGGATTCCGATGAAGTACTTGGGTTTGTTCATCATGCTGGCGGGACTGGCGCCGGTGTGCGCCGAAACGGAGATCGCGGCCACCCGAACGTTGGCGTTCACGGCGGACCTCAGGGCGAACGGCGCTCTTCCCCCTGGGGACAATCTCATCGAGCAGTGCGTGCCTTTCAGGGACTCGCTCTATTTCCTCGTCAAACTGCGGCGTTCGGGCGATCGTCAAGGATCGCTGATCGTGATCACCGACGAGTCGGGCCGGCTCCGCCGCCGCTTCCCCCTGGCGGTTGCGAACCCCGTTTCGATCTGCGGCGTTGCCGAACGGAGGGTGCGGCTGTTTCAGATACCGGACGGCCGGCCGGTGGTGGTGGACTATGACCACTACGGGAACCTTTTGGCCAGTTATGAATCGGAAGTTCCATTGGCCGGAGTCACGGAGGCTCCTAGTGGGGCTGTGGTGGCGGCGCTGACCGATGGCCGGCTGGCAATCCTGTCGCTGGAGGACGGCAAGGCCGTCGTTCGGCGCAGCCTCGACATGAAGATTGCCGCCGGAGAGCAGCTCTGTTGGGGGTGCCCGAAACAGTACAAATTACTCCCGGGTGGATTCTCGTGGGTCTGGTTCTCTCCTGACCGTGTGGGGATGATCTTTCACGGCACCGCGGCGCTGTATTCCTTCGACCTGGCACGCTGGGAGGTTGAAAAGACTCTCCTGCGATCGCCGAAGATCGAACAGTCCGTCGCATACTTCGACGCGCGGCGGCAAAGGTTGAGGGAACTGTCCCCGCACTCCCGAACAGCCCAGGGGATTGTCGTGCTGTCCGCGGCAGTGGACAGCGACGGGACTCTACTGGTGCTGTCCTCGCCCCACTGGAACCGCAGGGCGATTGTGGAGAGGTTCGATGCTCGCGGGCGGCACTTGGAAAGTCTCGTATGCCCGCTGGAGGGTCTCGGGGGCGCTGACGGGCGGCCCATGCCGTATCTCGTCGCTGTTTCAGGAAAGCGCTTGACGCTGATCTGCCGCCGGCCTGCCCTTCTGGCGGCATACGGCCGCTCTGTCCGGGCGCTCTTGAAATGATAGAGATATAGGAGGTCGTCATGAGGAGAGTGAGGGCATTTTTGGTTTGCCTTTGACTATCGGTGGTTATTCTGTTGTCACCGGTGGTGGGAGGTCAAGGAGAGGTGGAAACGAGTCCGTGCTGGTACACGGACGTTACCTGCTGGGACTGCTCGATGAACATGTGCTGGGGCTCCCCAGACAATAATCTGACGATTTTGGGGGAACTTGTATCGATCGACTGCCAGTTTGGTTATCGCTGCTATATAGACGATTTTGAAGAGTGCTATACGCAGTATGGCGTTCTCGGGGCTCAGTGTCCCGACGAGGACCCGGTTCCCGTCCAGTATTACCTCTGCTGCGCTATTTTCTGAGACCCAGTGAAATGCCGGAGGTGCCCCGGGGCCAAGCGTGGCGCTCCGCACCCCCATGTCGTCCGAAGGCGACTTGAGGGCGGAGCGCATGTAGGGAGTAAGTCGGCCAGCGGGGTGTGCATTAGGGCTGCAGCTGCGGCCGGCTGGTGAACCGATCTCCAAGGAGCACCCGCTCGGAGGTTCGGGGAGAAACTGCTTGGTCTTGCCTCTGCTCGGTCGTCCAGGTCTATAGAGCTTCGGGGGCCCGGGGGGCGTCTGGGCGCCGATGGGCTACGGGGTTGCGTTCTTGTCCGCCGCAGCGGAAGCTCTCGATCGTGCCCAGGTCGAGCCGCCCCAGGTAAGGGACGAAAGCCAGAGCGGCGGCGCGGGTTGCGGGACGTTTCCGATAGCTCGGTGCACCGGCCGGGAATCCCCGGACATCGGGCGTCTGAAGACCGGCCTCCGCGCCACTGACGGCTGTCGGCGGGCCGTTGGGTATAGGCGACTCCTGGCAAAAAAACCGCTCCGGGCTCACGCTGTGAGCTACCGGTCCCCGCACACTGAGGCTGGACTCCCCGAAGACGGCGCGTTCTGCCCTGCGAACTGCCCCTGAGGGCGGGGAGAGGACCGGGTCGCCGCCGCACGGTCCTCCGGGACGCGCCGTCGCGGGGAGTCCGGAATTCAGGGAAACGGAGGCGCCGCCATGCGGAGAATCTTGTGTGGGTTCTTGGCGCTGGCGGCTCGTCAGAAGACAGGCGGCGGGAGGAGTCATGGTGAGAAACATTCGTGAAGCATTCGGCAATCCGGCGCGCATCGCGGCGCTCATCGCCTGCGCGGCGCTCGTGAACCAATACGCGCTGGCCGGCGTCGGCAAGATGAACGTGCGCTACCTCGGCGGCTCGTGGACCGATGTCCGGCCGGGACAGGAAGGCAAGTTCCACTACACCGACAAGGGCATCGTGTTCCAGTGGAAGGGCACGGCGCCCCACTTGCTCCGCTACGACTCGATCACGAGCATCGAGTACGGCCAGAAGGTCGGCCGCCGGATCGGCGCGACGATTGCGCTGGGCGTGACCACGCTCGGTCTGATGGCCTTGCCGCTGCTGCTCTCGAAGAAACGGAAGCACTTCGCCACCATCGGCTTCCGGGACGAAGACGGCGAGCGCCAGGCGCTGGTGCTCGAGTTCGGCAAGCGCGCCACCAAGGCGGCGCTGAACACCATGGCGTTGCGCTCGGGTATCGAGATCGAGTTCGAGAGCGAAGAGGCCAGGAAGCACTTCCGGCACTAGGCGCCCGGGGCGCGGCGGAACTCTCTGCGCGGATATGATCGTGTCGAGAAAATGAAGCGCAGAGAGTTCCTTCTTTCAGCGAGCGCGGCGGCTGCTTCGAGCTGGTGGGCGGGCTGCTCCCGGGGGTCGGCTTCCGGCGAGCGGCTGCCGCTTGCCGGCGAGTGGCAGATCCACCTGGGCGCTTTCGAAGAGGCGCCCGCGGGGGGCTGGCCGGACCGCATCCGCTTGTCCGGCACCACGGACGAGGCGGGCTTCGGCGTCCAGACCCGGGGCGCCGCTCTGGGCTACCTGACCCGCGCCTGGAAATACATCGGGCCGTGCTGCTACCGGCGGGAGATCGAGATACCGGCCGGCTGGGCGGGGCGCTCCATCGTCCTGTTCCTGGAGCGCTGCCTCTGGCGCACGCGGGTGTGGGTGGACGGCCGGCCCGCAGGCACGCGCGACAGCCTGGCGACGCCCCACCAGTACGATCTCGGCCGCCTGGAGCCGGGGCGCCACGAGCTGGCCGTCGAGGTGGACAACTCGCTGGCGGTCCTCATCGGCCTCTACGGGCACTCCTACACCGAGCACACGCAGTCGATCTGGAACGGCATCGTGGGGCGGATCGAGCTGCGCGCCCGGGGGGCGGCGTGGATCGAGAGCCTGCGGATCGACCCGGACGCCGCCGCCCGCAAAGTGCGGGTGCGCTGCCGCCTGCAGAGAGACGAAGACGCCCCGGGCCTCGGGCGGCTCCGCTTGAGCGTCCGCGCGGCGGGCGGGGGCCGGGTTCTGGCCGAAGAGGCGCTCGAGGTGGATTCGAGCGGCGCGGCTGCGGCGGCGCTCGAGCTCGGCAGCGGGGCCCGGCTCTGGGACGAGTTCTCGCCGGCGCTCTACGAGCTCGAGGCGTCGTTGACTGGTCCGGACGGGGACCTCTTCGACCGCCGGAGCGAGCGCTTCGGCCTCCGCGAACTGGGCGCGCGGGACGGCCGCGTCACCTTGAACGGCCGGGGGTTGATGCTGCGGGGGACGCTCGAGTGCTGCATCTTCCCCCGCACCGGCTATCCGCCTACCGACGTCGAGTCCTGGCGGCGCCTGATCGCCAAGGCCCGGGACTACGGCCTGAACCACCTCCGCTTCCACTCCTGGTGCCCGCCGGAGGCGGCGTTCGATGCGGCCGACGAGGCCGGCTTCCTCTTGCAGGTGGAGACGCCGCTGTGGATCGACAAATGGATGGGCGAGCGCACGATCCTGAAGACCGAGGAACTGCCGGAGCGGCTGCCGAAGCCCTTCGGCGAGGATCCGGAGGTCGTCGAGTTCATCGAGGCCGAGTTCCGCCGGATTCTCGAGACCTACGGCAACCACCCGTCGTTCGCCATCCTGTGCGTGGGCAACGAGATCTGCGGCGACTACGAGCTGCTGGGCCGGATGATCGGCGAGGCGAAGCGGCGGGATGCGCGGCGGCTCTACACGTGCTCCACCGCCCGCCGCCACATGCCCCAGGACGACGTCTACGTCACCCACGCGACGAAGGGGGGCCGCGTGCGGGGCATCCTCGGCGGCGGGACGTCCCGTGACTTCCGCCAGGCGGCCCAGGCGGTTTCGACACCGGTGATCTCGCACGAGATCGGCCAATGGGTGACCCACCCGGACTACGGCGAGCTGCCGCGGTACACCGGGCCGCTCCGGCCCCGGAGCCTGGAGCTCTACCGCAAGCGGCTGGCCGAGAACGGCATGCTCGAGCAGGCCGCCGACTTCCAGCGGGCCTCCGGGCGTTTCGCCTGGAAGCTGTACAAGGAGGAGATCGAGGCGGCGATGCGGACGCCGCTGGCCGGGTTCCAGCTCCTGCAGTTGCAGGACTATCCGGGCCAAGGCGAGGCGCTGGTGGGCCTGCTCGATGCGTTCTGGCATTCCAAAGGCATCCTCGAGCCGCAGGAGTTCCGGCGTTTCTGTTCGGCTACGGTCCCTCTGGCGCGCCTGGAGAAGTTCCTCTGGCGGGGCGGCGAGCGATTCGAGGCCGGGGCCGAGGTGGGCCACTACGGGGCCGCGGACATCGAGGACGCCGTAGTGGACTGGAAGATCCGCGACGGCTACGGAGAAGTCACCGCCGCGGGCGCTTTCCCGGCGCGGAACCTGCCCACCGGGGCGCTGACCGCCGTGGGGCAAGTGAGGTTCGAGCTGCCCAGCGTCGCTTTCGCTGGCCGGTGGAACCTGGGGCTTTCGGTCCGGGGAACCGCAGCGGCGAACGGTTGGGACTTCTGGGTCTTCCCGGACCAGCTCCGGACCGCGGAAGGCGACGCCGTCGTCGCCCGCAGCTTCGGCGCAGCGCGCCAGGCGCTCGAAGCCGGCCGGAAGGTGCTGCTCGTGGCCGCGGGCCTGGAGGAGAGCGAAACTGTCCGGGCCACGCGCTTCCTGCCGGTCTTCTGGTCCTTCGCCATGTTTTCCTCGCAGCCCGGCGTGCTGGGGCTGCTGTGCGATCCTGAGCACCCCGCCCTGGCCGGTTTTCCCACTGAAGACCATTGCGACTGGCAGTGGCGCGAGCTGATGGACGGGGGGCGGTCCATCGTTCTGAACGCAGCGCCGCCGGAGCTGCGGCCCATCGTTCAGCCGATCGACGACTTCCACCGGGCCGACAAGCTGGGGGCCGTCTTCGAGGCGAGGGTGGGGGAAGGGAAGCTGCTCGTCTGCAGCTTCGACATCGAGAGGGATCTGGAGAACCGCCTCGCCGCCCGGCAGCTCCGCCACAGCCTGCTCAGCTACATGAATTCGCCGGACTTCGAGCCCCAGGCGGAGTTGGATGCCGCTTTGCTGGGGCGGCTTCTCTCTTGACGGGCGACGGTGGCCTTGGCGCCGTCCGCGCTGGGCGGTCAGCGGCCCGAGGGGTACGCCGCCGGCTCAGCAGCCGCCGCAGGTGAACTTGCCGCAGCCGTTTCCGGCGGCCGGCAACGGCGTGGAGAACTCCTTCTCGATCTTCTCGCGGAAGGTCGGCCCGCCGTTGTAGGCGCAGAAGGGATAGATGCGGCCGTTGGGGGCGGCGTAGTGGATCACGCAGCGCTTCACCCGCTCGATGTCGTAGTTGTAGTGGTCCATGAAGTGCATTCCGGCCACCATGAGGGTCTTGAAGGTGAAGCCCTTCTTCTCGGCCTCGCCGCGCCCGTAACGCTTGTCCGTCAGGCCCTGCAGCGTCTGGAGGAACTTGGCGAAGGTGAGGCCCTCGGGGGCGCGGTCCTCGTGGAAGTGCCGCTTGAACTTCGACCAGAGGTTGATCTTGGTGAACAGCTTCACCCGGGCCTTGGAGGCCTTCCGAGACATCAGGTCCATGTCCTGCAGGAAGGCGCCGACGTCCACGAACCGGGTGACCGGGGTGGCGCGCTTGTGCTGATCGACGAACAGATAGGTGCCCAGCGAGCAATGCGGGTGGGGCGTCAGGTGGGTGGTCATCTCGCCCCGGAGCGCGCTGACGAGTTTCGAGAAGGGCGCCACGCAAGCCAGCGGGAACCAATCTTCGTAGGGATCGCAAATGCCCGTCTGCCGGTGGACGTCGTGGGCGAAGTCCGACATCGTGTAGCGCTTCTGCTCCAGTTCGCGGCGGTTGATGCGCCCCGTGAAGGCGACCGGCTGGTAGCTGATGGCGCTAATGACATCGATGTTGTCGATGGCGAACTTGAGGATGTCGCCCACCTCGTGGTCGTTGAAGCCCTTGACGATGGTGGGTACCAGGCAGATCTTCATCCCCGCCTTGCGGATGTTCTCGATGGCCTTGAGCTTGGTTTCCATGAGCCGCTGGCCGCGGGTGCGGAGATAGATGTCGTCGGTGACGCCGTCGAACTGGAGGTAGATGGTGTGCAGCCCGGCCTCCTTGCTCTTCTCGGCGAACTCGAGGTCGGCGAACAGGATGCCGTTCGAGGCGCACTGGATGTGGGAGAAGCCCATCTCCTTGGCCATCCGCAGAGCGTCGAACCAGGTGGAGGCGATGGTCGGCTCGCCGCCGGAGAACTGCACGATACGGCCGGCCACCGGGCGCTCGTCGCGCAGCGCCTGGAGCATTTTGCGGACGTGCTCCTTGTCCGGTTCGTAGAGATAGCCCTGGACGTTGGCGTTGGCGAAGCAGACCGGGCAGGTCAGGTTGCAGCGGTTCGTCAGATCGACGTTCGCCAGGCCGGTGTGGGAGGTGTGCATCGAGCAGAGGCCGCAGTCGGTGGGGCACTCGGTGGCGTCCGGCACCGCCGGGTTCTCGACGCCCCGGTTGTCGCCGAAGGTCCATTCCTCCATCTTCCGGTAGAGCTTGGCGTCCGAGTAGACGGTGTCCTTGAAGAAGCCGTGCTCGGGGCAGGTCTTCTCCATCACCACCTTGCCGTCCTCTTCGCTGAGGACCGCTTCGATGATCTTCGAGCATTCCGGACACAGCGATTGGGTGATCTTCGGCAGCCCCTTGGGCACGGGCTTGATGGGGGCTCCGGTGTAGGTGGTCTCCGGCTGCAGGATGTGGAAACCTTCGGCCTTCTTCGGGGCGAATGCTTGGGTGCTCATGAGTCGAACCTCCGCTTGTCCAGGGTTGCTGATGCAGGTTTCTGATCGCTGGATGGCCGGAGCGCACGTGCGCCCCCTTGCCACCCGTTAAGTCTAATCGAGTAAACGCCTTAGGCCAAAGGATCCGCAGCCAGCGGCGGGATTCGCGAGGCGAATTGCGAGAATCAGGCCTGAATAGAGATTCTTTACCGGGGCGTACAGTTTTCCCCGGCTCCGGCGGCCGGCGCTGCACGGATCCCCGCGGTCCAATAGACTGGAACCGGTATGGCTCGCTTGTACAGTCTCTTCCCTCACCGCCGTTCCGGGGTGATTCTGGTTGCGGCGGCGCTTTCGCTGGCAGCAGGGACGGCCCCCGCCCAACCGAGCCAGCCCAAGGATCCCTGCGCCCGGACGGCGCCGCGGGGCTATTCCGACACGCCGGTGTTGCCGGGGCAGAGGTGGAAGGTTCACGACATCAAGCGGCCCACGCCGCGCCGGGTGACGCCGGGCGCGATCGCCCTGCCGGTCCCGCCGCCCTCGGACGCCATCGTGCTGTTCGACGGCAAGGATCTGTCGGCGCACTGGTGGCAGCGGCCCAAGCGGGGGCCGGACCGGGGCAAGCTCGTCGAGCCGAACTGGATCGTCCGGGACGGTTACGCCGAAGTGCGCCCGGGCTCCGGGCACCTGATCAGCAAGGAGAAGTTCGGCGACGTGCAGTTGCACGTGGAGTGGATGGTTCCGGCCGAACCCTGCGGATCGTCCCAGTGGCGGGGAAATAGCGGCATCATGCTGATGAGCCGTTACGAGATCCAGATTCTGGATTCGGTGGACAATCCCACCTACGCCGACGGGCAGGCCGGCGCGATCTACGGCCAGTGGCCGCCGCTGGTGAACGCATCCCGGCGGGGCGGCGAGTGGCAAAGCTTCGACATCGTCTTCGAGGCCCCGAGGTTCGACGGGAACAAGCTGGTCCGGCCGGCCTACGTGACGGTGTTCCACAACGGCGTGCTGATCCACCACCATCAGAAGATCATCGGTCCGGTGGCCCACCGCAGATGGCGGAAGTACGAGCCGCACGGAGCCGAGGAACCGCTGCTGCTGCAGGATCACGGGGTGCCCGTCCGGTTCCGGAACATCTGGATCCGCCGCCTGAACGGCTACGACGAGCCGTAACCGGGTGGCGATCACTTGGGCGGGAAGATCTCTTTGGTAAGGTCTTCGCCCGGACCTTTCGGCCGGCGCGAGAAGAAGAAACCGGCAGCCCAGGCCGCGGCGGAGGTGCCATAAGCAGCGCCGGCGAACAAGTCGGTGCCCGCGCCCCATTGCAGGGCGGCGGCGGCCACCAGCGTGCGGATGGTCCAACTCATGGTTCCCATGCCGCGGCGGGCCGGCCGACCGTGGCGGCCCACCGCGCGTCCCCACATGTAGGCGAAGCCGACGCACATCAGCCCCAGGAGCACCCGCAGGATCCAGAAGCGTGCCGGCATGCTATTACTGTACGCCGCCCCAGTTCGGCAAGCCAACCGGGGTGGAACGGGCGGTGTTTTCGGGCAGAATGGTCGGTTTTGCCGCCGCTGGCGGGCGTCGCAGAATAGAAGAAACGGCATGTTGGACGAGGTGCGGCATCGGATTATCCAGGTGCGGTTCCGCGCTGACGCATGGCGGAGCCGCCTGCTCAAGCCCGGTACGCGCGAATACGATCGCCGGGCGGACCAGGAACTGGAGCACTATCGGGCCAAGTTCTCCGCCGCCGGCCGGCTGTTCGAGCCGGCGCCCCCAGTCTGGGACGAGATGCAGCGCCGGGCGGCTGTCCTCATCCGCCGCGCCACCGGCTATGATCTGCCCGGCTATGTCGCCTCGCGGCTGAGGGCGCGGAAGCAGCCGCGGATGATCTCGCTGGGTTCCGGGGCCGGCGGCGTGGAGCTGGCGATCGCCCGGCAGGCGCGTCACGCTGAGATCGTTTGCCTGGATCTGAACCGGGAGCTGCTCGAGATGGCCCGGCGGGCGGCGCAGCAGGAGGGGTTGAACATCGAAGTCCGGCAGGCGGATCTGAACCTGGTGGAGCTGCCGGAGAAGGCGTTCGATCTGGTCTTCTGCCACGCCTCGCTGCACCATGTCCTCGAACTGGAGCATGTCGTCGAGCAGATCCGGCGCACGCTACGGCCCGGCGGCGAGCTGGTGATCGTCGAGATCGTCACCAGGAACGGGTATCGCATGTGGCCGGAGACGCGCCGCGTGGCCCAGGCGATCTTTCGCACTCTGCCGGAGCGCTACCGGGTGAACCACACGGCGTATCCGGAGCCCCGTGTGGACCAGCGGCTGTGGGAATCGGACACGCGGGCCACCGGCATGGAGTGCTTGCGCTCCGAAGAGATCGTTCCACTGCTCGACGGCGCCTTCGAGCCCGTGCATTCGGTGCCGCACTTCTCCCTGTGCCGGCGCTTCTTCGACACCATGTACGGGCCCAACTACGATCTGGCCCGGCCGCTGGACCGGGCCATCGCCGATTGGATCTGGGAGCTGGACCGGCACTATCTGGAATCAGGCCGGTTGCGGGGCGAAACACTCTTCGGGGTGTGGCGCTTGCCCGAGTGACCCGGAGCCTCGCGGGGGCCGTGCGGGCCCCCGGCCGCAGGGCCGGCTCTGTGGAACGTCTACCCTCGGCGCATCAGAGGGTCTTTAGATAGGCGACCAGATCATCTTTCTCTTCAGCGGTCAGGAGGTCTTCGTAGGCCGGCATCCCGCTGCCGCCCTTATTGATCACCTCTCTGATGTTCTTTTCGGTGGCCGCCTTGCCGTTGTGAAGCTTTTCCTTCTTGAACAGGCCTTTCAGCCCCGGCCCCATCTTCTTCTCCTTCTTGTCCGGGTAATGACATACGGAGCATTGCTGGAAGACTTCTTTCCCCTTCTCCGCGTCTCCCTTTTCCGCCTCGCCTTTAGCGGATAGCGCTACCGGGGCCATGATCAACGCCGCCGCCAGCGCTCCGGCAAGAATCTGGGGTATGTGCTTCAATTCGACCACCTCCTCATGGGATTCCGAACTCGATTACAATCATCGAGGTGCAGCCCGCTGTCCTGTTGTTCGCCAAGGCGCCCGTACCCGGCAGAGTGAAGACTCGCCTTCTGGGGCGGCTGGATCCGGCCGCCACGGCCGCCTTCCACGCCGCTTGCGTCTCGGACCTTCTCGATGCTCTCGCCGCTTCAGCGCTCGGCGCCGATGTGGAACTGCACTGCGATACTTCAACAGATGCATGGGCCGGTTTCGGAGTTGCAACAAGGCTGCAGGTTCGCGGCGACCTGGGATGCAAGATGCTCGCGGCGCTCAGCCAATCCCTCGCCCGGGGCCGTCCCCGAGTCGTCATCCTGGGCAGCGACGTTCCGGATCTGCCGGCGGCGCATGTCGAGGAGTTGCTCGGGATCGACGCCGACGTTGCATTCGGCCCTGCTGAGGACGGCGGCTACTATGCCATCTCCTGCCGCCGCTCGGATCCCCGAATGTTCGATCGGGTGGACTGGTCCACCGGCGAGGAGCTCGAACAGACCATCGCCGCTTGCCGAAGGTGCGGCCTGACGGTGGCTACCGGCCCCAGTTGGCACGACGTGGATACCCCGGCGGACCTGGAGCGTCTCGCCCGCTCGCCGGGGTTGCGTCGCCACACCAGGGAATGGTTCAAGCAGTACGCCCCGGAACTGCTTCAGCGCCCCGGCGGGGCCTGAGCTCCGGCCCGTACAATGGAAGTATGCGAATCTTGCTGTTCAGCGGCAAGGGAGGGGTAGGGAAAACCAGCGTCGCCGCGGCTACTGGGATCCGGCTGGCGCAACAGGGCAAGCGGACGCTCGTAATGAGCGTCGATCCCGCCCACAGCCTCAGCGACGCCTTCGATCTGGGCGAAGAACTCTTTGCCGGCCAGACGGCCGATCCCTACCAGGTGGCCGAGGGGCTCTACATCCAGGAAGTCAACATCCAGAAGGAGATCAAGCGGCACTGGAAGGAGATCGCCTCCTACGTCGTGGCCATCCTGCGTACGACGGGGATCAGCGAGGTGGAGGCCGAGGAGCTCGCCATCCTGCCGGGGATGGAGGAGCTCAGCGCCATGATGTACGTCAACCAGTACCGCCGGGAGGACCTCTACGACGTGGTGGTGCTGGACTGCGCGCCGACGGCAGAGTCGATGCGCTTCGTCAGCATGCCGACGACGCTGGAGTGGTACATGAAGCACGTCTTCCCGTTCCAGCGCACGGTGGTGAAGGCGGTGCGGCCCATCGCCAACCGGGTCTCGCCGGTGGAGCTGCCGACGGACCGCTATTTCGCCAACGTCCAGGAGCTCTTCGGGCGGCTCGAGGGCATCGACGAGGTCCTCGAGGATCCCCGGCGCACCAGCGTCCGGCTGGTGACGAACCCGGAGCGCATGGTGCTGCGGGAAACCCAGCGGGCGTTCGTCTATTTCTCCCTGCACGGCCTGACGGTGGATTGCGTCATCGCCAACCGCGTGCTGCCCACCGAGGTGAGCGACGCCTACTTCGCCGAGTGGCAGCGGACGCAGGCCGAGATCCTCGACGAGATGGACGCCTACTTCGCCCCGGTGAAGGTGAAGCGCGTTCCCCTGTTCACCCACGAGGTGATGGGGCGGGAGCGGCTGCTGCAGCTCGCCGACGTGCTCTACCCGGACGGCGAGGACCCGGCGGTCCCCCTAAACCTGGAGCGGCCGTACAGCTTCGCCAAGGTGAACGGCCACTACGAGATCCGCTTGCGGCTGCCGTTTGCTTCCAAGGGCGAAGTCGAGTTATTCAAGAAGGGGGACGAGTTGGTGGTGGAGATCGGCACCCTTCGCCGCCACATCGGGCTTCCCACGTCGATGGTGGCGCTGACGCCGACACGCGCCAGGCTGGAGAACCAGTTGCTCACGGTGGAGATGAAGGAGGTCTCATGAGCGAAACCCAGACGCAGCAAGCCGAGCGCCCCAAAGAGCAGGTGAACTGCTTCTGCATGGGGGCCGGTCCGGAGCTGTTCTCGCTCTTCAAGAAGTTCGGTCCGGAATCGGCCTTGCAACATTTCCGCAACGCCCGCATCGAAATGCTCAAGGGCATGCGGGCGCTGATCGACCACCGGATCCAGGAGCTCTCGGCCAAGACCGAGAAGAAGGGAACCAAGGTTCCGGTGGAATGATCAGGCCGCCCGGCGGCCCGATGATCGTTTGAACCAGCAAGGAGGGGAGTTTCTCGTGGCCCAGACCGCACTCAAGCTCCAGCCGGGCGACCCGGCGCCCGATTTCGAACTGCTCACCGACGCCGGGGAAACGTTCCGGCTTTCCGATCTCGAAGGCAAGACCGTCGTCCTCTATTTCTACCCAAAGGCCGACACGCCCGGCTGCACGAAGGAGAGCTGCAGCTTCCGCGACAACATGTCGCGCTTCCGGCGCCGCGGCGTGGTGATCGTGGGCATCTCGCCGGACAAGGTGGCGAAACAGGCGAAGTTCAAGGAGAAGTACGGCCTGCCGTTCACGCTGCTCGCCGACGAGGACCACAAGGTGGCCGAGGCCTACGGCGTCTGGAAGCTCAAGAAGAACTACGGCCGCGAGTACATGGGCATCGAGCGGACCACCTTCATCATCGGCAAGGACGGCAAGATCGCCCGCGTGTTCCCGAAGGTGAAGGTGGACGGGCACGTGGACGAGGTGCTCGCGGCGCTCGAAGAGGTCGCCTGAGGGGCGCGGCCCCGGTCAATCCTTCAACTCCGCGATGGTGGCTCCCGAGCCGCCTTCCGGCGGCGAGGCGGGATAGAACCGCTCGACGTGCGGGTGGCCGGTGAGCAGCTCGGCGATCGCCTTGCGCAGGATGCCCATGCCGTGGCCGTGGATGATGCGCACGCGGTCCACCGAGGCCAGCACTGCGCTGTCGATGAACTTGTCCACGCGCTCGCGGGCTTCCTCGGCGTGGAGCCCGATGACGTTGACCTCCTGCGTAGTGACGTAGGCCCGCGGGCCGGCTTTCAGCGTGACGTTGCGCGGCAGCCGGGCGCCGGTCTCCTGCTGGGGCAGAATCTCGACGACGTCCTCGCGCGAGACGTGGAGCTTCAGCAGGCCGGCCTCGACCTCGATCCGGTCCTCGTCGAGGAAGCGCCGCACCCGGGCCGGCTGGCGGACCCCGCGGATCCGGACCACGGCCCCTTCGACGAGGCGCCCCGGAACCGGCCGGCCCTCGCCCGTGCGTTCCATCAGCGGCTCGAGGGATTCCCGGAACTCGCGCTTGGCCCGGGCCACCTGTTTGCGGGCCGCCGCGGCCACCTTGCGCTCGGCCGCCTCGCGCTCGATCCGGGCAATGGTCTCTTCAGCCGCCGCCTCGAAGCGCTGGATCGCCTCCTCGGCTCGCCGCTCGATCCCGGCCAGCCGGGCGGTCTCGCGCCGGCGCCATTCGGCCGCCAGCCTCTCTGCCTTCCCGGCCAGCTCCCGGCGCCGCTCTTCGATCTCGGCTTCGAGCTGGGCCACGCGGTCGAGCTTCTCCCGGAGCTCGTCGATGAAGCGGGCCAGGTCGCGCTCTCCGGCCGAGAGATTCTCCCGGGCGCGGCCGATGAGCCGCTCCGGGAGCCCCAGGCGCCGGGCGATCTCCAGGCCGGCGGACTTGCCCGGCGCGCCCACCCGCAGCCGGTAGGTCGGCTCGAGCGTCTCCTCGTCGAACCCCATGGAGGCGTTCAACACGCCCGGCGTCGTCGCGCCGTAGACCTTGAGCGCCAGCAGATGCGTTGAGGCCAGCGTGAACGCCCCGGCCCGGCGGAACTCGTCCACCACGGCCACGGCCAAGGCCCCGCCCTCGCCGGGATCGGTCGCCCGCCCCAGCTCGTCGAGCAGCACCAGTGAGCGGGGGCTCACCTCGGCCAGCATCTCCCGGATGCGGGCGATGTGGGCCGAGAAGGTGCTCAGGCTCTCCTCGATCGACTGCTGGTCGCCGATGTCGGCCAGTACTTTCTCGAAAAGCGGGAACTCGGCTTCGGCGCAGGGCACGGGCAAGCCGGCCTGCGCCATCAGCGCCAGCAGCCCGGCGGTCTTCAGCGTCACTGTCTTGCCGCCGGTGTTGGGGCCGCTGACGAGCAGCGTGCGGTGGTCGGCGTCGAGGTCGAACGAAATGGGGACGATCGGCTTGCCCTGACGGCGCAGGACGTCTTCGAGCAACGGATGGCGCGCCTCGCGCAGGTAGAGCCGCGGCCTCTCCGGCGGGCTGAAGCGGGGGATTACGGCGCCGAACTCCAGGGCGAAGCGGGCCTTGGCGAAGAGGTAGTCCAGTTCGCCGCAGGCGCGCCGGGCCACCTCGATCTCCGGGGCCGCCGCCCGCAGCTTCTCCGTCATCTCCCTGAGGATGCGGTGCTCTTCGCGGAAGACCTCTTCGGTGAGGCGGACCAGCTCGTTGTTCAGCTCGATGGTCTCGAACGGCTCGATGAAGAGCGTGTGCCCGGTGCCGCTGGCCCCGTGGATGACGCCTTCGACGCGCCGCTGCTGGCCGGAGACGATCGGCACCACGTAGCGGTCGTTGCGGATGGTGACGAACTCCTCCTGCAGGATGCCTTCTTCCCGGTGGCGGCGCAGGAAGTTCTCGAGGGACTCCTGGATGCGGCGCTTCTGGTGCTCCACTTCCCGGCGGAGGCGGCCGAGGGCGACGCTGGCCGAGTCGGCCAGGGAGCCGTCCGGCAGGAGCTTGCCGGTCAGCTCGCGCACGAGGGGGCGGAAGTCGGCGATGCGGCGGGCGTGGGCGGCCAGGCGCGGGTAGACCTCTTCGGAGAAGACTAGGGCGGTGCGGATCTCGCCCGCCTTTTCCATCAGGCGCTTCAGCTCGAGGATCTCGGCGCCGTCGAGCACCGCCCCTTCGATCCGCAGCTTGGCCAGCGCCTCGCCGCAGTCGGGCAGGCCGGAGAACTTCACCCGGATGGCCGAGCCGCGGGCGGCGGGCTGGGGGCGCTTGAGGGCCCGCTCGTGCTCGACGGCCTCGGCCAGATCGGCGAAGGCTTCCTCCAAAGCGCCGCGGTCCGTTGAAGGTTCGGCGGCCTCCAGTTCGGCCTCGCCCAGGGGGCTGGAGACGTACCGGCGCAGGAGCCCCTTCAGCGCGTCGAATTCGAGCAGATCGCCGCTGGTGACCTTCATCTCCGGCGGTCCCTCATGGCGAAGGCCTTCTCGATCACTTCGCGGGCTCCGGACGTGAGCGGGTACCGGCCCGTTTCGCCTCGCGGCACCCATTCGGCGCGGGCCACGTCGCTCGCCGCCTGCAGGCGGCCGCCCAGGGGTTCGCACAGGTAGTCGAGAAGCACGTAGTGGTACTCGGGGCGGCCGGCCGCGTCGCGCTGGATGCGTTCGAAGATCTCGACGAGACCGATGACCTTCACCTCCAGTCCCGTCTCTTCCTTCACTTCGCGGCGGAGGGCGTCTTCGACCAGCTCGCCGGCCTCCACCACGCCCCCGGGCAGCGACCAGCGGCCTTTCAGCGGCTCGCGGCCCCGCTCGACCAGGACGACCTTGTCGCCCTGAAGAATCACGGCCCCTACTCCCAGGATAGGGCGGTCGGGATAGCGGCGGTCGTCGCGGCTAATACTGCAGCGCTCCTTTCACGCCCAGGCGCACGGCGTAGACCGAGGTCCGGGCGGTGATGAACAGGATGGAGAGGTCCGGCCCGCCGAAGGCGCAGTTCGAGGGGCGCTCGGCGAGTTCCATGGTGTGCACCAGCTCGCCGGCGGGCGAGTAGATGGCCAGCCCATTGGCCGCGATGTAGATGTTGCCCTTCTCGTCCACGGCGATGCCGTCGGGCGGCCCGTCGATGCCCTCGATGAGGACCCGCTCGTTCGACGCCCGGCCCTTCCCATCGAGATCGTAGGCGTAGAGCCGGCGCTCGTCGGTGTTCGAGACGTAGAGGATGCGGCCGTCCGGGGAGAGGCCGATGCCGTTGGGGCGGCCTTCGGGCCTGGCGATGAGTTCCGCCTCGCCTTTCGGGGTGATGTGGTAGACGCCGTAGAAGTCCAGTTCGCGCGTGTCCTGGGCGCGGCCGAAGGCCGGATCGGTGAAGTAGACGTGGCCGTCGCGCCGGACGACGACGTCGTTGGGCGCGTTCAGGCGCTTGCCCTCCCAGCGGTCCAGGAGCACTTCGACGCGGCCTTTCTTGTCCATGCGGATCAGCCGCCGCCCGCGCCCTTCGCAGGTGTAGAGCCGGCCCTTGCGGTCGAAGGCGTTGCCGTTGGCCCCGTTGGAGTCGGCGCGGAACAGCTCCGGCTTCTCGACCCCGGGGATGAACTTCCAGATCTTCGCCGCCGGGATGTCGCTGAACAGCAGGTAGCCGTCGCGGGACCAGGCCGGGCCTTCGGTGAAGGTGTAGCCGGCGGCGATCTTGAGGATCTTGTAGTCGGAGAAGTCCTGGGCCCCGAGCAGGCCGCAGGCGGCGAGGGTGACAATGAGGACTCGCACTGATACCCATAGTAATGAAGCGGACCCCGGGATGGTACCGGTTTCGCGCCGCGCGCCGCTCACAACTCGATGGCGTGCTCGAGGTTCTGGGAGAGGAAGCTCGAGGGGTCGGCCCGGAGGCGGTCGAACTCTTCCTCGGAGTAGATCAGCGTGTCGGTGGGGATCGCCGGCGTGTGGATCTGGTAGCGCGAGCGCTCCAGCAGGTCCTCAGGCGGGTTCCGCACGACGACGATGAGGTCGGCGTCGCTGTCGGCCGTGTAGTTGCCGCGGGCCAGCGACCCGAACAGCAGCACGCGCACGATCTCCGGGTGCGCCTTGCGGGCTTCGGCAGCCGCCCGGCGCAGAGCGCGGAGCACGGCGTCGTAGTCAAGAAATCTGACCGCGGCAGAAGGTGACGATGGTCTCGGCATGGCGGATCAGGAACCGTGCTGTGGCCTCGGGCAGGTGGAACGCAGCCCGTCGATGTGTTCATGGAGATCCGGGGGTATCGGCTTCCACATCGGATCGAGAATGAAATCGATTCCCTCGCGCCGGGCGAGTTTCGCCGCAGGCACGAAGTCGGAGTCGCCCGCAAACAAAACAATTTGGTCCACCTGACGCTTGAAGGCAAGGGAAGCGATGTCGAGGCCGATACGCATGTCGACCCCTTTCTGCTGCACGCTGTAGTAAAGGTCGTGCTCCTGCAAACCATCGACGGTGATTTCACGCCTGAGCAGCCGTTTTAACGGTTTCGGGCGGATCTCCCAACGGCCGAAGTTTGCCAAACGGCCAAACCTCAGAGCTACTTTCCGCAGTTTGCGAAGCTCGTTGTGGAATTCGGACCTGAATTCGAAAGTGGGCGTTTTCGAGAAGTCGATTGGATTCCTCGTGAGAGGATGATGGGCCTTCTTGGCCAGGGGAGGACAATCATAATAAAAGATCCGGTACAGATCCCGTTTGCCGTGGTCCTTGTCCTCCAGATGAGTCAGCGCCCACGTAAAAAGGTTCTTCGCGACCTGGGCCGCTGAGTGTTGTCCAACACCGGGGAGTACCGCGGTGTAACGAGCGAGGAAGAATGCGCCGTCGATCAAAATCGCCGTGGGCATAAACAAGAATGCCTCCGGGTTCGGCCGGCCCCTATTTCGGGGAGGCGTACTGCCGGAGGCCCGATTCCAACTCTTAGATTACACCCGACATGAGGGTCTCGTCAACGGGTTTGGCGGGTTCGGCCGGCCCGGCCCCCGCTGCGCCGGCCGCGAGGACTCGGTCCGGAAGGGTGCGGCGTTCAGCCCGCAAAGTCTACGATCAGCGGCTCGTCCACCTTGCGGTTCAGCAGGGCCAGGGCGGCGCGGATGATCCGCTTCTGCAGCTCGGGGTTGTGCGGCTCGCCCAGGGGATAGCCGAGGGGGTAGTCCACGAAGAGCACCCGCGGCGGCTTCACCTTCTGGGTCACCTCGCGAAGCACGGAGACCGAGACGGTGGGGATGCCGGCCTTCTCGATGACGCTCTGGATCAGTCCCACGGACTGATGGCAGAGCGGTCAAACCGGCGTCAGCAGCACCGCGTCCACGCCGTCTTCCCGGAGCTTGGCGGCCACCTCGGGGGCGGTCTGCTTCACCAGCCGGCCGGGGGCGGGGATCGAGCCCTGGAAGCTGAAGTGGCGGCCGGCGACGCCGCCGATCTCGCCGTTGGCGGCCATCTCCCGCAGCCGGTCCACCGGCAGCGCCAGGTTGTAGTCGGCCTGGATGCCGTTGGGGTCGAAGGCTTCGCTGCGGTGAGAGATACCGAGCGTCTTCAGGTCGGCGGCGCTGGGGATCTCCCGGTAGGTGTAGTCGCCGCCTCGCAGTTTTTCGTCGAACGGCGGCTGGTGGGGCAGGGAGAAGGACGCCGTGGTCACGCAGGCGATCGTCGCCTCCCCCAGCGGCTTCGCCAGGACTGTCCCGGGGCGCCAATCGAAGCTGCGGTACATGTAAGCCCTCATGTAGAGCCGGTAGGAGAGCTTCAGGTCTGAGAGTGATGCCATGTTGCAGGATCCCCCCGTATGGAGATGCTTCCTCGCGCCGCCTGGTGACAGTTTCGGCCGCCCGTGCTGCTGGGCGGCGGATCGATTACCTGTATACTAAAAATTAAGGATCAGGCGCAGAGGGTGACATGAACACGTACACCAAGTTTACGCTGATCATCGTGGCCATCATTGGCACACTGGTGTGGCTCGCGGCCGGCGGCATCAACGAAACGAAGACCTATTACAAGACCGTCGCGGAATTGCAACAGATGGGCAACGCAGCGATGGGCAAACGCCTCCGCGTGGCCGGGGATGTGGCCGAGGGCTCTATTGTCCGGGAAGGCCGGCAGGTCCGCTTCGTGCTCACCCAGGACGGTCTGGAGCTGCCGGTCGTTTACGACGGAGTCGATCCTCTGCCGGACACGTTCCGTGATGGTGCACAGGCTTTGGCCGACGGCAGGATGGGTCCGGATGGGGTTTTCCGGGCGAGCAAGATCCAGGCCAAGTGTGCTTCCAAATACGAAGCTAAACCGGGCGCTTCCGCCCCCAGCCGGCGGTCCTCTCTGTAGCCGGACCGCCCTAGCAGGTCTTTTGTATGGAGAATCTGGGATCCCTCGCCATCATCCTTGCCTTCTGCCTCTCCGTGTACGCGATCGTCGCCTCGGTCACCGGCAAGATCAAACGCAACCCGTTCCTGGTGGTGAGCGGTGAACGCGCCGTCTACGCCATCTGGTTCCTTCTGACCTTCGCTTCCGCCCTCCTGATTTACGCTCTTCTGACCAGTGACTTCCGCCTCGCCTACGTGGCCGGCCATAGCAACCGTTCCATGCCCCTGCTGTACAAGTTCGCGGCGTGGTGGGGCGGCCAAGAGGGTTCGCTGCTGCTGTGGGCGTGGATTCTCTCCACCTACTCGGCGATTGTCGTGTACACCAACCGGCGGCGGTTCCGCAGCATGATGCCCTATGTCACGGCGACGCTGATGGTGACGCAGTGCTTCTTCTTGATTCTCATCGGCTTCATCGTCAGCCCGTTCGAGGTGCTGGCCGTGGGCAAAGAGGTCGTCGGCGTCGCGGACGGCAATGGTCTGAATCCCTTGCTCCAGCACTGGGCGATGGCGATTCATCCCCCGACGTTGTACCTCGGTTACGTCGGCTTCGCCGTTCCTTACGCGTTCGCCATGGCGAGCCTGATCACCCGGCAGCCGGGGGACGCGTGGATCCATACGACGAGGCGCTGGACCCTGATCACCTGGGGGTTCCAAAGCGCCGGCATCCTGCTCGGCGCCGGCTGGGCCTACTCGGTTCTGGGTTGGGGCGGCTACTGGGGCTGGGACCCCGTGGAGAACGCCTCTTTGCTGCCGTGGATCACCGCCACCGCCTTCCTGCATTCCGTGATGATGCAGGAAAAGAAGGGCATGATGAAGGTCTGGAACATGGTCCTCGTCTCGGCCACGTTCATTTTGTGTATCTTCGGCACGTTTCTGACGCGCTCCGGCGTCGTCAGTTCCGTGCACGCGTTTGCCCAGTCGCCAATCGGCACCTGGTTCGTTGGCTTTCTGGCCCTGTTGATCGGCGCTACCGCCTACTTGATCCTCGACCGGCTGGATTACCTGAAGAGCGAAGCTCGATTGGAAAGCGTCGTCTCCCGGGAATCGGCTTTTCTGTTCAACAACTTGATTCTGTTGGCGAGCTGCTTCGCAGTGCTCTGGGGGACGCTGTTTCCGGTGATCTCCGAGGCCTTCACCGGTGAGAAGATCAGCGTGGACGCCCCATTCTTCAACCGCGTCAATGTCCCTATCGGCTTGTTCTTGCTGTTCCTCACCGGTATCGGGCCGCTGATCGCCTGGCGGCGCAGTTCACTCGAGAGTTTGAAGCGCGCCTTCCTCTGGCCGGCCGTCGGCGGAGTGGCCACGGCGGTGGTTCTGGTCGCCGCCGGGGTGCGCCACTTCTACGCCGTGATGTCGCTGGCTCTGTGCGCCTTCGTGGCCTGGACGATCTTCCAGGAGTTCTACAAGGGGTCCCGCGCCATACGGTCGCGCACCGGCAAGAATTGGCTCGCCGCGGCGGTGGAGTTGACGCACCGGAACACCCGCCGTTACGGCGGCTACGTCGTCCACATGGGCGTTGTCCTGATGTTCATCGGATTCACGGGTGCGGCGTTCAACAAAGACAAGACGGTCGAGGTGCACGTCGGGGATCATTTCGCGATCGGGCGTTATGAGCTGCGGGTGGCCGACATCAATTCCGGAGAGAACCCCAACTACGCGTGGTCCAGCGCCGAAGTCGAGGTCCGGCAGAACGGAAAGTTGATCGACCGCCTCTATCCGGAAACTCGCTTCTACAAGTCCAGCCGGCAGGGGGCCTCTGAGGTGGCCATCAGACGGCGGTTGCACGAGGATCTCTATTTGAATTTTGCCGGCCTCTCCGAGGACGGCGACAACAAAGCAGTGATCCAGGCTTACGTCTTTCCTCTTGTCAGCTGGATCTGGATCGGCTTCTGGGTGCTGATGGCTGGAACGCTCATTTGCCTCATCCCCAGCAAGACGCGCTTTCAGTTCGCCCGGACCGAGATCGTTGGAATGGTGAAAGAACATGAGCCGGTTCGGCAATAGCGTCGTACTGCTCCTGGTCGCGGTTCTCGCGCTGGCGCAGAGTTCCTCGGAGTTGATGACTCCGGATGTGGTGCGCATCGGTTCCCACCTCGCCTGCCTGTGCGGAGCCTGCAACAACACCGTTGCAAACTGCCCCATGTTGGAGTGCCACTACGCCCGGCCCGCCAAAGAGAAGATTTACCGGATGGTGGCCGAGGGACGCACTGACGAAGAGATCATTCAATCCTTTGTGGACGAACATGGTCTCCAGGCGCTGGCCGTGCCCCCCAAGGAAGGATTCAACTTGTTAGGCTGGGTGATGCCCTTCGCGGCGATCGCCTTTGGGCTGTTGGTCATTTGGTGGTTCGTACGGCGGTACCAGGGCGTCCGGGTCGCCGCCTCCGGCGCCGACGATGAAGTGTTCGAACGATATCGGGACCGCATAGAAGAAGATCTTTCAAGACTCGATTCATGATCACATTCATTGCCGCGCTCCTCACGGTCGGAGCCGTGCTCTATACTCTGCTCATTCGTGCGGAGGATCTGCCCGAAGAGGCTTCCGCCGCCCCGATGGAGGCATTGGAGAGCCGCCGCGCCCAGATTTACGAAAGCCTCCGCGACCTCCAGTTCGAGTACCGTACGGGGAAGCTTTCCGAGGCCGACTACCAGATGACGAAGCTGGAACTGCAAAAAGAACTCGCCCGCGTCCTGGCCCGGATCGACGAGCTCGGCGGTGTCGGATCTGAGGCGCCCCGGCAGGTCGAAAAGACGCCGCCCGTACCGGCTGCCGGGGCGGCGGTGCGCTGTCCCCATTGCGGCGCTGACTTCGACCGGCCGATGAAGTTCTGCGGCGAATGCGGCAAGCCCCTGGCGGGAGGAAAAGCGGAATGACCGGCGGGGACGCCAGATTGTTGCGGGTCGTGTTGGGCCTTCTCACTCTAGGGACGATCTCCGCGGCCGTGGCGGCGGTTTCCGGAACCGTCATCGACAAGACCAGCCGGAAACCGGTATCCGGAGCCCTCGTCACTCTCTACAGAATCAGCCAACAGGGGATGCAGCCGGTCGAGTCGGTAAAGTCCGGTCCTCGAGGCCGCTTCGAGATCGGCGGCGACGTTCGCGGCCCGGCTCTGCTGCAGGCGATTTACGAGGGCGTTGTCTACAGTAAGATGCTGACGCCGGGCAGCCCGACCAGCGGGATCGAAGTGGACGTCTACCAGGCCACCTCAAAGCCTGACCGCGTGGCGGTCGAACAACACATGGTGCTGCTCGAACCGATCAGCGGGATCCTTCACGTAAGCGAAAGCATCCTGGTGCAAAACTCCGGCAACCGGGCTTTTTACGATGCGAAATCCGGTTCCCTCCAGGTCTGGATCCCTCCCGGGACGCGCGGCGATCCCCGGCTGATGGTGACGGCGCCGCAAGGTATGCCCGTTTCGCGCGATCTCGTGCGCGCCGCTGCGGAGGGCGTTTGGAAGATCGATGTTCCGTTGAAGCCCGGTGAGACCCGGTTCGACATCACCTACGTGTTGCCCAAGGCCGAACCCCTCGTCTTCTCCGGCAAGGTGCTGCACGGCGGCAAACCGGTGCGGCTCGTCACGCCGAATGGGGTGACCTTGTCCGGCGACGGCGTCACGCAGATCGGCGAAGAGCCTCAAACCCACGCCCGGGTCTATGAAGTCACGGGCCGGGAATACAGCGTGACCGTCACCGGCACGGGCTCTCTCCGGCTTCCGGAGCAACAGCCTTCCGGCGGTGGAACCGGCATTCAGCAAATCCGGCCGCGGCTCTACGACCGTCTCGTCCTGATCACCGGTCTGGCGCTGTTGATCCTGCTCGCCGGGTTCCTGCTGCTCTACCGCCGCCGGATTCCTCCGCCGCCCCCCGAACCCGGCTCTCAGGCGGCTGCGGGCAAGGTCCGCAGGACCCAGGAGGTCGGACGCCGGGGATGAGTGCTGTCGCCGTCAGGGACCTTTGGAAGTATTACGGTGATTACCCCGCCTTGCGCGAGATCACTTTTTCGGCGGAGCAGGGGACTTGTCTGGCTGTGCTCGGCCGTAACGGAGCGGGGAAGACGACTCTGCTCCGCATCCTTTGCGGCCTTTCCCGTGCCGCCCGCGGCGAGATCCGAATCCTCGGCCGTAGCGCCCGGCACCCGGAAACGCGCGCCCGCGTTGGGATCCTCGGCCACGGCATCGGGATCTACGATGAGCTCTCGGCAATGGAGAACCTCCGCTTGTTTGCCCGGCTCTATGGCTTGGCTGACATTGAGAACTCCGCCCGGCATTGGTTGGAGCGGACCGGGCTCGCTCACGTCCGCGACGGTCTGGTGCGGGAGTTCTCCCGCGGGATGCGGCAGCGCCTCGCCGTCGCGAGGGCGTTCCTGCATGCCCCCGAAGTACTGCTGCTGGACGAGCCGTTCACCGCCCTCGATGACCGCGCCATCGCCATGCTCCAGGATTTGCTGCGGGAGGCGCTGGATCGCGGCGCGACGGTCTTGATGTCTACGCATCAATTGCGGGAGGCTCTCGAGCTCGCCACCCACGTCGCGCTGATCAGCCGCGGCCGCCTCGTTCACACCGGAGAACGCACCGCCGAGATGCTCGCCGATCCCGGCTGGCTTTACCGGCACTACGGGGAGGCGTGAGTAGTGCGGTTCCTGCGCCAGGCCGGGACGATCGCCGTCAAGGACCTCAAAGCCGAGCTGCGGACCAAGGAAGCGATCAACGCTTCACTTTCCTTCGCCCTGGTGATTCTGCTGCTCTTCAGCTTTGCCTTCGATCCCACCGCCGAGCAGACCCGTGAGATCTCCGGCGGCCTGCTGTGGCTGGTGTTCGCTTTTGCCGGGGCCCTGATCCTCAACCGCAGCTTTTCGCGGGAACAGGCCAACGACTGCCTCGACATCCTGGTGGCCTCCCCGGTCTCTGGAGCCGCACTCTTCATCGGCAAGGCGGTGGCCAACGCCATCCTCATTCTTGCCGTCGAGGTCGTCTGCTTGCCCGTGTTCGGCGTTTTTTACAACATCACGTGGACGAAGCGCCCCTGGTGGCTGCTCCTGGTGCTCGTCCTGGCCACCTGGGGCTTGACCGTCATCGGCACGATGTTCAGCGCCCTCACCGTAAACTTGCGTCTGCGGGAATTGATGCTCCCCGTGCTGGTCTACCCAATGATGATCCCCAGCCTCATGGCCGCCATGCAATTGACGACGCTCTTGATTGCCGGCGAGCCCGTGACCGGCGAGGACATTGTCTGGCTACGCCTGCTGATCGGGTTTGATATCATCTTCACCGCCCTGGGAATAGGATTGGTGGAGACGGTGTTGGTGAATTGAGATGGGAACGCGCAACAAGTTGATTTATTTGTTGGCCGCTCTGGGTGGGCTGCTGGTGATCCGCAACCTGTACGTGATCCTGCTGCAGTTCCCCGATGAAGCCGCTCAGGGCGCCATTTACCGGATCATGTTCTTTCATGTCCCATGCTGGTTCATCTGCTTCACGGCGTTTCTTGCCGCTGGGGTGGCCAGCATCCTGTATTTGTGGAAGAGACGAATGGTCTTCGACAATGTGGCCGTCTCCGCCGTGGAGATCGGTGTAGTTTTCACCGCGACGGGACTCGTAACCGGTTCGATTTGGGCCCGGGTGATTTGGGGTATCTGGTGGACGTGGGACCCGCGCCTGACGTGGGCTTTTATCACTCTGCTCGTTTACCTGGGTTATCTCATGCTCCGGCGCGCCATCGACGATCCCACCGAGCGCGCCAAGAACTCCGCCGTGCTCTGCATCTTCGCCTTCGTCAGCGTGGTGATCACCTACAAGGCGATCGACTGGTGGCGCACCCAGCACCCCGGCGCCGTGCTGAGCTTCCGTACCGGCGGCGGCAACATCGAGCCGGCCTGGGAGATGATGCTGTTGTGGAACTTCCTGGCTTTGGGGCTGATCGCTGCCGCCGTGCTGTTGATCCGCCTCAACCAGGAGCAAGTACGGCGTGAGGTGGACGGGCTCCGCCGGCGGGTCCACGAGCTGTAGCCGGCCCCCCAGGTGTCCGGCCCGGAGGGAAAGTTTGATGGATGAACGCAATTTCACTTTCATGTTTTACGGCCTCGCAGCCGCCTGGGCGATTCTCGCCGCTTACGTCGTTTACCTTGGGGCCCGCGAGGGCAAGATCCGGCGCCAACTCGAAAACCTCAGGCGCATGCTGGAGGAGCGGGATAAGACATGAACCGGCGTCACTGGTTCCGGCTCGCCGCGGCCGGCCCGGCGGCGAGCCGGTTGAGCGGGCGGCGAGCCGCGGCGCAGGATCAGGCTCAGCGCGCCATCCGCGGGCTGCCGTCGCCGAAGATCCACGACGTCCAGGTGATCGCCACGGCGCCCCAGGGCCTTCGGCTGGTGGTCGTCAAGATCCTCACCGACCAGGACGGTCTCTACGGTTACGGCTGCGCGACCTTCACTCAGCGGGCTGATCTGGTAGTGGCCGCCGTCGAGCGCTACTTGAAACCTTTCGTCATTGGAAAGCCCGCCGACCGGATCGATGACCTCTGGCAGGCCATGTACAACTCCTCGTACTGGCGCAACGGGCCGGTGCTGAACAACGCCATCAGCGGCGTGGACATGGCCCTGTGGGACATCAAGGGCCGCCAGGCCGGCCTGCCCGTCTATCAGCTCCTGGGCGGCAAGTGCCGGGAGGCCGCCGATACCTACACCCACGCTTCCGGCGCCGAAATCCCGGAACTCATCGACCGGGTGAAGCAGTTCATGGCCCAGGGGTTCCGTCACATCCGCGTTCAGATCGGTGTGCCGGGTATGGCCGGTTACGGGGCCGGGGCGGCTTCCCGGAAGGTCCCTGCCTTGCATCAAGGGCGTGTCTACGAACCGGCGGCTTACGTCCGCCGGGCCCTGAAGATGTTCGAGGAAGTCCGCAAGGCTGTCGGCTGGGAAATCGAGCTCCTGCACGACGTGCATGAGCGCATCTCTCCCACCCAGGCCCTCCAGTTCTGTAAAGACGTCGAGCGGTTCCGGCTCTTCTTTCTGGAAGACCCTCTCTCTCCGGAAGACATCGGGTGGTTCCGGATCCTGCGCCAGCAGTCCTCGGTACCCATCGCCATGGGCGAGCTCTTCAACAGCCCCCACGAGTGGACCCCGCTCATCAGCGGCCGGCTGATCGACTACATGCGCATGCACGTCTCCCAGATGGGCGGGCTCACTCCGGCCCGCAAGGTCGCCGCCATGGGCGAGATCTTCGGCGTCAAGACCGCCTGGCACGGCCCCGGCGACGTCTCTCCCATCGGCCACGCCTGCAACATCGCTCTGGACCTTGCCTGCTGGAACTTCGGCATCCAGGAGTACTCGCCTTTCCGTGACGCCACCCGGGAAGTCTTCGACGGCTGCCCGGTCATGAAAGACGGTTATCTGTACGCCAACGAGAAGCCGGGCTGGGGGATCGAGGTGAACGAAGAGGCGGCGCGCAAGTATCCCTTCGGCTACGGGGAGCGCGGCTTCAAGAAACGGTACAACGGCGGTTGGGGCGAGATCCGCCGCCGCGACGGAACGATCATCAAACAGTGACCAGATACCAAGGACTGCTACTGGCGCCGGCCGCCCTCTTGCTCGCCGGCGCATCCTCCAGCGCGGAACTCCACATTTCAGCCGACTTCGAGGGCGGCTCGATCGGCGCCTGCCGGAGCGTGGGTGAGAATCATGTCGAATGCAAGGTTAGAGGTGAGACCGACCAGGACGGCCGCAACCGGCAGGCCAGTTGGTTCTACTTGCGCCTGGACGGCGCGGCGGGCAAACCGGTGACCATCGACCTCGTCGATCTCGCCGGCGAGTACAACTACAAGCCGGCGCCCGGCGGCATCACCGACAAGACGCCTCCCTGGATCAGCTACGATGAAACGCACTGGGAGCCCGCCGCCGGGGTCGAATACCGTGCCGAACCGCCTCGGCTGCGCGTTCGTTTCACTCCCCGGGCCGAGCCGGTGTGGCTGGCCCGCCTGCCGCCGTATACGAACCGTAATCTGGAGAAGCTGCTCTCCGAGGTGCGCGACAGCCCGGCCTTGCAAGTCGAGACCATCGGCAAGAGCGCCGAAGGCCGCGACCTCTACCTGCTGACCTTCGAGACCCCGGGCAAGGGGCCGTCCCCGAAGAAAACCATCTGGCTGATGTTCCGCCAGCACGCCTGGGAAGCAGGCACTTCATGGGTGGCTGAGGGAGCGATCCGCTACTTGGCCGGCACGAAGGCGCGCTCGCTGCTGAGGCAGGCGGTGATCAAGATCTTCCCCATGCCGGACCCGGACGGCGTCGCCCGCGGGGGCGTCCGCTTCAACAAGTACGGCTACGACCTGAACCGCAACTGGGACCGCATCCTCCCGAGAAAGATGCCGGAGATCGCCGCCCATTACGCGGCCGTCCGGAAGTGGCTGGAGAGCGGCCGCACGGTGGAGATGTTCCTCACGGTCCACAACACCGAAGTGCACGAGTACATCGAGGGGCCGCCGGAGCCGCAAGGGCCGATCGTGAAGGAACTCATGATGCGGTTCTTCCACTCTTTGCAGTATCAGACTTCCTTCGCCGCCACCCGTCCGCCGCAGCCGGCGAAACCCACTACAGTCCCGGGGCGCAAGGGTTCGATGACCGTTTACCAGTTCTTGAGCCGGGAACACGGCATTCCGGCTTTCCTCATGGAGCTGGCGATCGCGCGCAACCCAAAGGTGGGCGGTTTCCGGACGATCGAAGACTGGCAGCGCTTCGGAGAACAGCTCATCCGAATGCTGGTTTATTCGGTACGCCCTCCGCGGAAGCGACCCTTGCACTGAGTCGGCACTGCGATCCTGGATCGTCTGAAGCCCGGTAGCACCATACGGCGCCCGGCGCCAGTCGCTTCCACCACCCGCACCGTCCGGACCCTCCTTCAGACTGACGCCACCGTCGGACCCCGTCGTCCCCTGACGCCTGTCGTTTGAATGCCCTGAGCCGCTACTCGCACGGGAGGGGCAGCAAAAAAGAAGGACCGCCGGTCGCCCGGCGGCCCCGCAAACGGGTCGGACTGAAGCCCGCGCTGCTAGAACTCGTAACGCAGTGCGAACTGCATGACGCGCGGGTTGGTCAGCATGTAATTGTACTTGCCGAAGCTGGCGCCCTGGCCGAGCGACCACAGCGAGGCTCCCACGTCGAACTTCGGCGTGTTCGTGATGTTGAAGACCTCCCAGCGGAACTGGATGCTGTGGCCTTCCATGGGCAGGAAGAACCGCTTGGCCAGGCCCATGTCGATGGTGAAATAGCCGTCGCCGCGGACGCCGTTACGCTGACCGCTTTCGCCGGCCCAGGAATGCGCCCACGAGTCGATGGCCGTCACCGGGTTCTTGAAGACGTTCGGTCCCGACGTACCGTCCGGCGCCACGGCATTCTTGTAAACGCCCTGCGTCGGGTTCGGCCCGACTTGTGTCGCATAGCCTGGATCGTTCCAGTTGGTCGGCCAGGTGCCGCCGTTGCCGATGGAGGCCGGCAAGCCGCTGGTCATGCGCCAGAGGCCGGAGATCTGCCAGCCGCCCAGAAGCGTGTTGAGGAAACCATTCCAGTTTCCGCCCCACTTCTTGCCGCGGCCGAACGGCAGCTCCACGATCCAGTCGGCGTTCACCTGGTGGCGCATGTCGAAGTCCGAGTATGACTTCAGTTGGAAGGGATTCCAGGAGTTGACGATGAAGTCCGTGTAAGCTCCGGTCCGCTCAGCCGCGCTGGCGATGTCCAGCGACTTCGAGAACGTGTAATTCAGGTCGAACTGGATGCCGTTGCTGAACCGCTTGCGGACGGTGAACTGAGCCGCGTGGTAGTCCGACCAACCGATCGAACTCCAGGCCGCCAGCGCCGAGTACTGTGGGCTGAACATGGAGAACCGCCCCAGGCGGTTGGCTGGCAGGACCCAGCCCAGTTCCATGTCGGCCAGCACGCTGATGAAATCGTACGGACCGCCAAAAGCGATGAACGGTTCGAAGATCTCGTTCATGTAGAAGAGCATGTTCTGGGTGGGAGTGCCCGGAATGAAATAGTCGGCCGCATCCGGCAGCATGTTTTCAAACCACGGGATCGGCTGTGCCGATTCGATCGGTACGCCGGCGTCCCGCATCCGGCCGAGCTGGTTGATCGCCTCCCAGTAGCTCTGGCCGGAATCCGGGTCGACGATCACCGTGGGCATCGCCAGGTCCCGCTGGACCAGTGACCGCCGTCCCAGTCGGCCGACATAGGACGCCTCGACGAAGAGGTTCCACGGAAGTTCACGCCCGATCGAGAAGTTCAGCGTCATGCTGTATGGCGGCTTGATCCGACTGTCGATGCTGTTCGTGATTGCGAATGCTTCGGGAGCTTCCTGCGGGAAACCGCCCGGAGGAGGCGGCACCAACCCTTCTTCCGGAATATCCCCCAAACTGGTGAACCGCGGCGCCGTCGATGGATCGAAGGAGCCCGCGGGATTCAAGATCTCGGTGGACAGCCCCAGGGCGTTGGAATCATACAACCGCATGATACCCTGCCCGAAGTTGTCATAGAACATGCCGAATCCGGCCCGGATCGAGGTCTTGCCCGGTCCGCCGAACAGCTTGCCCCAGAAGCCGCTCGAAGCCTGCGGTGAGTACGCCAGCGCAATGCGCGGGGCGAAGTTCTTCTTGTGATACGGATACAGCGGCCTCCCTTGCGGGTCGTCCCGCAGTACGTAGGAGACCTTGCCGGCTTCCATCTGCGACTTGCCCTGGGCGGCCAGCCCGCCACGTGTATTGAACCAGTCCTGCAGCTCAGGCACCGCCGACGTCTGGAAACCGTTCTTCTCGTAGACCGGCGGGTGCAGTTCCCACCGGATGCCGGCCGTCAGCGTCAGGCCCCTGGTGATGCGCCAGGTGTCCATGAAGTAGAACTCGTAGTTCTTTTGGCCGAAGTCCCGGAGCACCGGGGTGCCCATAGGCATGACGGTACCGTCGAGTTTGTAGTTGTAGTGGCTTTCGATCTGCGTGACGGTGCCTAACAATGCCGCCATCGCATCCCGGGCGTTGCGGCCGAAGTACGGGGCCGTGTCCGGCGGCGCCAGAGACCCTGAGCCTACCATCCACGAGGAGTTGATGATCGCCCGGTGGAACGAGTTCGCGTAATTCGTGCGCTCGTTGGAGATCAGTCGCACCAGGGCGCCGAACTTGAACGAGTGGTTCCCCTTGATCCAGCTCATGTCATCGCGGATGGTGTGCACCGGCAGGATACGGACCAAGGTCCGCGTCAGCGGGATCAGATCGCTGAACCGCCGGAACTGAACCTGGGCCTGCTGGCTGGCCCCCGCCCGGTCCACGCCTTGACGCGTATACCCGTAGCGGAAAGCGTTGAAGAGGTTCGGCGATAGCGTGGCGTTGTAGCCGAGAGCCATGCCCTTGCTGTTCGTCAGCCAGGTGTAAGTCGGTACGCCGCCGGGGAACTGCGGCGCGTCAATGGATTCGTCGTCCTGATAGTTGCCCCGGAAGAACAACTGGTGCTTCGCCGCGCTGTCCAGGTAATAATCCCACCGCGTGATATACGTGTTCAGATTCGTCTTGATGGGAGCCGTGAACCGGTAGCCGCGGCGGTTCAACCCGTCGCCAACCGAGTCGTCGTTCGGCATCGGGAACTTCTTGAAGTATTCGAGCACGTTCGGATTCGGCCCCAGCCCCAGGGGATCGATTTGCGTCGCGATATCCTCGGGATACATCACCCCGACGGAACCGTCTTCGCGGATGTACCGGAAGATCCCTTCACGAAGCGTCTCGGACGGCACCGTCCGCACCGCGCTGTCCTCGCTGCGATCAGTGCGCCCTTCGTAGTTGAAGAAGAAGAAAAAGCGGTTCTTCTTGATCGGCCCACCGATCGCCCCGCCAAAGATGTTCCGGATCAGCTTTGGACGTTTCAGGCCCTGCTTGTTCAAGAAGAAATCGTTCGCCGTCGTTGCCGTATTGCGGTGGTACCAGTAAGCGGAGCCGTGGAACTCGTTCGTGCCGCTCTTGGTGACCAGCACCACTTGCGCGCCGGAGGAACGTCCCTGATCGGCCGTCGCATTCAGGGTCGTCGTGCGGAACTCCTGCACCGAGTCCAGCGTCATCCGCAGCACGCTCGTGAACGCTAATCCGTTCTGCTGATCATTGACGTCCACGCCATCCAACGTAATGTTGGACTGGTCGCTGCGAGCCCCGTTCACCGCCCCGTGGCGCGTGTCATTCGCTGTGGCCGGCGTGTCCCGGTTGTAAACGACGCCGGGCTGCAGCGAAAGCAGGTTCACCACGTTGCGCGCTTCGAAGGGCAACTGCAGAATCGGGCGCTCACCCATCGCGTTGCCGATGCTGGCATCGACGGTGTTGATCTGCGCCGTCTCAGCCTCCACGGAGATGATTTCCGTGACCGCGCCGACCTCGGTGAACTGCACGTTCACCGTCATGGGCTGGTTCACGCGCAGTTCCACGTTGGGGATCGCCACCGCCACCAGCCCTTCCGCCGTAGCTTTCAGGTTGTACGTCCCCGGAGGCACCTGAGGGAAGACGTATCCCCCGACCTCGTTCGACTTGGTCGTCAGCGTCGCCTGCGTGGCGACGTTCGTGATCTCGATCGTCGCCCCAGGCACCACCGCCCCCGAGGGATCGGTGACCGTGCCTTGTAGCGACGAGAAGCCCTGCCCCAGCATCGGCACACTGGTCAACGCCAACGCCAGGAGAATCAATAGGAATCTCTTTTGGTTCATAAGCTCCTCAGTGTCCTACGCATTATGGGAAACCCGGGCAGCCCCGCCGGTCCGGGCTCGCGCCCCTCGTCCCCGTGTGCTACCTCAGGGTCGCAACAAAAAACTTGACAGCTCTCGGCTCTTGGCAGGCCGAGCCGGGCCGGCGCCAGACGCCAACCCCGAATCGACCAATTGCCGCAGCAGGTGTCATGCCAAATTGTGTAAACTTTGATAACGCCTCTATTATCAGTCGGTTGTCCTGCCAGACTGCCGGTTCGTATCCGGAATCTGGAAGTCACTATGCTCCCGATATTACATGTGGAAACGTCTCTTGGCAAGTACCAGCACCGATCGGCGGATGGAACGCCCGCCCGGCCGCCGGCGGCTCGGCCCGCAGACCCATCTCCCACGCGACAGTTCCTGCGTCTGTCCGCCCCAGCTCCCGCTTTCCGGAGAAAGTCCGCCCCCGAGGCGGTTTTCCGGCCGGTGGTCACAAACGGATTTCCGTACCCAGAACCTCCAGGAACTTTCGGAGCCACGCCGGATGCGCCGGCCACGCGGGAGCCGTCACCAGATTCCCGTCGGCCACGGTCCCGTCGATCGGCACTTCGACGTAGCGCCCGCCAGCTTCCTCAACGTCCGGCGCCACCGCCGGATAGCAGGTGCAGCTTCGGCCCTTCACCGCTCCAGCCGTGTTCAGCACCTGGATCCCATGGCAGATCGCGGCGATCGGTTTGCCCGCTTCGGCAAAGTGCTGAACGATCTCCACCACGCGGGGATTCAGCCGGATGTACTCCGGCGCCCGCCCGCCCGGAATTACCAGCGCATCATAGCCCTCCGGCTTTACGTCCTCAAACGTCGCATTGAGCGTGAAATCGTGTCCGCGCTTCTCGCTGTAGGTCTGGTCGCCTTCGAAGTCGTGGACCGCCGTCCGCACCTTTTCGCCGGCCTTCTTGTCCGGACAGACGGCCTCCACCGTGTGGCCGGCCATCGACAGGGCCTGGAACGGCACCATGACTTCGTAGTCTTCCACGTAGTCGCCCACCAGCATCAGGATCTTCTTGGCTGCCATCTCTTTCGCCTCCTCAGTCGGTTCCCGGGAAGATCAATGCTTCCAGTAGTCCGGCTCATTGCCGGGTTTCCACTTGATATTGCACCCCATGGAGGGTTTCTGGTTCGGATCGACCGGCTTGCCCTCGAGCACCGCGTCGATTGCCGCCCGCAGGTCCTTCCCCGTCACCGGAATGCCGTTGCCCGGACGGCTGTCGTCGAGCTGGCCCCGGTAGACGAGTTTCCGATTCTCGTCGAACAGGAAGAAGTCCGGCGTGCAGGCCGCCGTGAATGCCTTGGCGACCTCCTGACTCTCGTCGTAACAATACGGGAAGTTGAAGCCCAACTCCCCGGCCATCCTCTTGAGGTTCTCCGGCGCGTCCTGGGGATGCGTGCCCACGTAGTTCGAGGAGATCGCGACGATGCCCAACGGCTTGTCTGCATAGTCCCGGCCGATCCGCGCCAGTTCTTCCCGCACGTGGATCACGTACGGACAGTGAACGCAAATGAACATCACCAACAGCGCCTCGCTGTCCTGAAAGTCCGCTGGTGAAATCGTCTTGCCGCTCACCACATCGGGCAGCGAAAACTCCGGCAGAGGATGCCCCAGCTCCAGCATCGTCGACTCGGTCAATGCCATAGTTCAGCTCTCCTTGACAGTCACGCCCACTTCACCATATGGTCGTCGTTACCATTTTTACACCGGAAGGGATAGGAGACCAGTTATGCGAATCTTGCTGCTGCTTTGCCTGATCGCCGCGGCGCCGGCTGCAGGCGCTGACGAACTCGCCGGGCTTTTCTATCTGAGAGACTATACCGCCATGCGCGCCTCCTCTTACGACCGTACCGGCGCCAACGACGACGGGAATTGGGCGAACCAGATCCAGAGCGGCGAAACGCGCACCATCGCCGAGCTGGAAGGCCCGGGCATCATCAAGCACATCTGGTTCACCATCGCCACGCCGGAGAAGTACCACTTGAAAAAGATCGTCCTCCGCATGTACTGGGACGGCCGGGCTCTGCCGGCTGTGGAAGCTCCGATCGGCGATTTTTTCGGCCTCGGGCTCGGCGAGTACTTCTTGTGGGAGTCGGCCCCGCTCTCGGTCGGCTCCCAGAAGGCCTTGAACTGCTTCTTTCCGATGCCGTTCCGCAAGTCGGCCCGGATCACCATCACCAACGAAGGCTCCCAGCCCATCCGCGCCTTCTACTACAACATCGACTGGGAGAAGCACCGCAGCCTGCCCGACGACATCGCCTACTTCCATGCCGAATACCGCCAGGCGGTTCCCAACAAGGGCTGGACCGACGACTGGAAACGCAACGGCGAACCGAAGGTGAATCAGCGTCGCAACCCGGACGGCAAGGACAACTATGTCTTCTTCGAGGCCGAGGGCCGCGGCCACTTCGTCGGAGTAGTCCACTCTGTCCTGCAGAACCAAGGCGACTGGTGGGGCGAGGGCGACGAGATGATCTTCATCGACGACCGCGCGAAGCCGAAGATCAACGGCACGGGTTCGGAAGACTACTATCTCGGCGCCTGGTGTTACGGCAACTGCGGCTTGAACCCGTTCGGAACGTCCCGGCCTACGTTCTCCTACCAGCGCTACGGCAACCCCCGCAACGGCGGCGACCACCGGGGAGCCGCCTGGATGGTCTACCGTTTCCACCTGGAATCGCCGATCCCTTTCACCCGCTACTTCAAGATGACCATCGAGCACGGCCACGCCAATCACCGCTCCGACAACTTTTACACCGTCGCCTACTGGTACCAGACCGGCGAGCACAGGCTCCGCAAGCCGTTGCCGCCCGTCGCCGAGCGGATTCCCCGCGGCGTGAACACCGGCGGACCCACTATGGGCAAGCCGTGACCGGCTTCGCGCTACACTCTGTAACGGCGATGGTGCACCAGAGGACCGACGCTGTGGACGGCGGTCGCGCGGCGCTTCGGCAAGGAGGCATCTCCGGGGAGGTGCAGAACTGCTGAAATCTCGGACTGTCGGCTCCGGCGCCGCTGCGTTTTCCGCCCGCTTTCCACCGCGGGTGACCGCCTTCTTGTGGGCGGCGTGGCTGGCCGTCGCCGCTTCCCTGACCGCACCGGTGGCGCTGGCGCCGCTTCGCCACGCCCTGCGGACGCAGCCGCGTCTTTTTCCGTGGTTCGCTGGCGCAATGCTGGCCGCCGCCTTCGTCGCGCCGGCCCTTTACCAACCCTTGCGGCAGCGGGGCTGGTGGCGATATGAGCTACGCCTGTTCGCCGCCGCGGCTCTCGTGGTTCCCGCTCTGTACGAGCCCCGGGCTACGGCGGTGGTCCTTTGGATGGCCGCGGTGATAGGCGGGTTCGGATCGTGGCTCCTCATCCGCTTGCGTTTGGAGCCTTCGGACGCTTGCCGGCGTCTCGTCTTCTCGTTCGCCCTTGGTCTCGGCGCCTTCGCATGGCCGCTGGTCGCGTTGGGGCTGGCCGGATGGCTGCACCCCTCCGCGTTGATCCTGCTGCTGGCGGCCGGCACGGTCTTCGTTTGGCTGGAGCGCCGCCGCCTGTGGGCGATGGTTCGTACCCTCGATGGGACGTGGACCTCCAGCCCGCAACTGGCCGGTCCGTTCTTGGGCCTCGTCATTCCGTCTGCCGCATTCCTGCTGGCTTGCACTCTGGCCGTGGCGCTGGCTCCCTCCATCGCCTTCGATCCCTTGAAGTTCCACCTGCCGCTTGCCAGCCATTACGCGGTCACCGGAGAGATGACGCCGCTGCCCACCGACCATTACGGATACAACCCCCAGAACTTTGAACTGTTGCTCGCTCTCGGTTGGTCGCTCGGCGGGCAGGCCGCGGCGCAGCTCGTCACCCCGGTCTTTTTCGGCCTCTTCCTCGCCGCTCTTTGGAGCGTCGGCCGGGCTGCCGGCGCCGGCCGCGCAGCAGTCGCCGCCGGCTGCGCCCTGGCCGCAGCGGTGCCGTTCCTGCACTGGACGGCGAGCCAGGTCAAGCACGACGTCATCGTGGCGTTCCTTCACCTCGCCGCTTTACTCGCCTGGTTCGAGTGGCGCCGCGGCGGCAACCTCCGATGGCTCTTCGCCGGGATGTTTTTCGGTGCTGTGAGCATGGATTTCAAACTCCCGGCCGCCCTGGGCCTGTTGGGCCTGTCGCCGTTGTACCTTTGGGCTGCCTGGAAGGAGCGCCGGCGCTGGCACGTTCTGGCTGGTTACGCGGCAGTCGCCGCTCTGCTGGGCTCCTTCTGGTTGCTGCGCTCCTGGTGGCTCAGCGGGGACCCATGGCATTACGCCGATCCTCGCGGGCCCCTCCGGTCGGCTTGGGCCACCGGTTCCGCCGATCCGAGCCGCTGGCTCATCCGGAAGGTCCTTGTCCCGTGGCGGATCCATTTCGACGGGGTGCGGTTTTTCCACTCGCCCACGGATTACCCGATGGGTGTCGTCTTGATCCTCTTCTCTCCTTTTTGGCTGCTGTGGAAGCGGGTGGGAGCCGGGGTCGAAAGGCGGGCTTGCCTGGTGTTTGCCGGGACCACCATCGGTGTTTCGACGTTCTACTTGCCTTTGCTCCGGTTCCTCATCGCCCCGGTGGCGATCCTCCTCGTCCTCACCGTGGTGAGGGCCGAAGGATGGTTCGCCCAGGCCGGTCTGTTCGGCAGAACCTCATTACGATTGGCCACTGGCTGGTGCGTCCTCGCTTCGCTGCTCACCGTGGCTTTCCTCGAGATCAACGCTCCACAGCTCCGATACTTCGCCGGCTCTATCGGCAAGAGCGAATACCTGCGCCAGGCCTTGCTCACCTATCGCTCTTTGGAGGCGCTCCACGGAGTCGCCGGAGCCGAAGACACGGTCTTCGGCGTCCAGAACTGTTCCCGCCTCTACGCGCCATTCCCGGAGCGGTTCTACTGCGAGTACTACAATCCCGAATCTCCGGCGGAGCGCCTTGCCCTCGGCCGTGCGCTTCAGAAGCTGAATCCCCGCTACTTGGTTCTGCCCGCGGCCTCAAAACGTCCGGAAGTCCTCCAGGAAATCACCGCCGGCGCCCGCCGGCAGCCGCTGTATCAGGGCCCGCACTACTGGGTTTTCTCTCTCGAGTGGGGCCGGCCAGAATGAACCCGGCCGGCCGCTGCGATACGCCTACCGCCGTGTGCACTCGCCGCCCTTCACCCTCCGCACGGTGACGATGCCGGCGTGAGCGTGGCACGTCTTCGCGCACAGATTGCACGCCTTGCAGCCGCCGTCCTCGCGGTGGATCCTCGTCGGCCCGGAGTTGCCCACGATCGCCAGCGCCGCCCCCAGAGGGTGGGCGTACTTGCAGAGGGAGCGTTCGATGAACAGTGAGCCGATCCATACCGCCGCCCACAGCTTGGGTTTCTCTTATGAAGGGCGCCCGCGGCGCTTCCAATCGTTGAGGATGGAGACCGGTTGCGATGCCATGCCGTCCCGTTCTCCCGGTCAGAATCCGAGCAAGCCGGACGCCAGGCTCTCATTGCCAGAATCAGTTGAAAAGAACAGGGATAAGAGGGAAAGCCAGCCGCCGGTTAGCCGGAAAGCGCAAAGCTTGCGCGAAAGCAGGGGACCGGAGCGCCGATTCTGCACCCCGGTTCGAACAGCCCCGTCTCCGGGGTTGAGGGCAATCGTCACGGTATCGCTCGAACCCACGACGTCGAGCAGATTGAGCGGCGTCGCGTTCCCTGTCGGGGACGTCAGCGGGACCCCGGACGTTCATCTGGTAGAGGCCGGGAAACCGGGGCTGTTCGCCGGCGAACAGCGCCTCGGCGCACCGTCGAGGCGGGTTCGTTAGACCGGGTCCCCGGGCGCTAGACGATCAACATGCAGTCCCCGTAGGAGTAGAACCGGTAGCCCGCCTCCACCGCGTGCCGGTACGCCTCGAGCACCAGCTCCCGGCCGGCGAAGGCGCAGACCAGCAGCAGCAGGCTGGAGCGCGGCAGGTGGAAGTTCGTCAGCATCGCCCCGACGACGCGGAAGTCGAAACCCGGGTAGATGAAGATGTCAGTCTCCCCCCGCTCGCCCCGGGCCGCCGCCTCCAGCGTCCGCACCACCGTCGTGCCCACGGCGACCACCCGCTCGGCCGCCCGGATCTTGGCCTCTTCTTCGGTAGCGATGTGAAACACCTCCGAGTGCAGCTTCGCCTCCTCCACCACTTCGGTGCGCAGCGGCTGGAATGTTCCCAGGCCGACGTGAAGCGTGACGTAGGCGATCTCGGCCCCGGCCCGCCGGCAGGCTTCGAGCACCTCCGGGGTGAAGTGCAGCCCGGCGGTGGGAGCGGCCGCCGATCCCCGCTCCCGGGCGAAAACCGTCTGATAGCGCTCGCGGTCCTCGGGCCGGTCCGGGCGGTGGATGTAGGGCGGCAGCGGCACGTGGCCGAGCCGCTCGAGCTTCTCGTACAGATCGCCCTCGCAGTGGAACCGCACTTTCCGCAGGCCGTACTCCCCGCGCCAGACGACCTCCGCCTCCAGTTCGTGGTTGAAATAGACGATCTCGCCGACGCGCACCTTGCGCCCCGGATGAACCAGCGCCTCCCACGTCAGCCCGTCCTCGGAGACCGGCCGCAGCAGCAGCACCTCCACCCGACCGGAAAGGTACTCTCGGCGCTTCGGGTTGTGCTTGCCGATGGGGAGTGCGTGGACGCCCTTGCGCCGGCCGTAGAGCCGCGAGGGGATCACCTTGGAATCGTTCAGCACCAGGCAGTCGCCGGGGCGCAGGTAGCGGGGCAGGTCCCGGAACATCCGGTCCTCCCACCGCCTTTCCCGCCGGTGGAGCACCAGCATCCGCGAGCCGGCGCGATCCTCGAGCGGCTCCTGGGCGATGCGGTCTTCCGGCAGGTGATAATCGAAGTCGGAGAGCTTCATCCTCGGGCGTCACCGGTAGAATAGCAAGTTGCGGATTCTGGGCATCGAGACCTCGTGCGACGAGACCGCCGCCGCGGTGGTCGAGGACGGGGTCCGCATCCTTTCCTCGGTGGTCGCCTCGCAGCTCGACACCCACGGCAAGTACGGGGGCGTGGTGCCGGAGCTGGCCTCCCGCGAGCACCTGCGGGCCATCGTCCCGGTGGTGCGCGAGGCTTTGCAGCGCGCCGGCTCGACCTATGGCGACCTGGCCGCCGTCGCCGCCACCGAAGGGCCGGGGCTGGTCGGCTCGCTGCTCGTTGGGCTGACCTTCGCCAAGGGGCTCTGTTTCGCCCGGGGCCTGCCGCTGATCGCCGTCAACCACCTGGAGGGTCACATCCACGCCGTGATGCTTGAGGCCCGCCAGCGGGGCGAAGAGATCCGGTTTCCCGCCCTCGCCCTGGTCGTCTCCGGCGGCCACACGCACCTGTACGAGATCAAGGAACCGGGCTCGTACCGCCTTCTCGGACGCACCCGCGACGACGCCGCCGGCGAAGCTTACGACAAAGTCGCCAAGCTCCTCGGCTTTTCCTATCCCGGCGGCCCCGTCATCGACCAGCTCGCCCGCTACGGCAACCCCGAGGCCGTCCGGTTCACCCGCGCCCGCATGAAGGGCAATCCCCTCGACTTCAGCTTCAGCGGCCTGAAGACCGCCGTGCTGCGCTGGTTCGAAAAGCGGGACATGGAAGCCGAGGTGCGCGCCCGCCGGGAACTGCTCCGGCACAACCCGCGGCCTTCAATCGAGGACTGGCTGGCGGTGACGCCCCGGGAGACGCTCGACCTGCTCGCCTCCTTCCAGGCCACCGTCATCGACGAGCTGCTGCGCCGCGCCGCCGCTTCGGCCGGGCAGATCGGCGCCCGCTCGATGATCATCTCCGGCGGCGTCGCCTGCAACGCCGGCTTGCGCGAGGCCGCCCGCTCGGCGCACCTTTCCGTGCCGGTCTACTTCCCCACGCCCGGCCTCTCTACCGACAACGCCGCCATGATCGCCGCCGCCGCCTTCCCGAAATACCGCCGCGGCGAGTTCGCCGGTTTCGACGTCAAGGCCCGGGCCAATCTCGCCCTGGCCTAGCGGCGCACCTTCTTCGCCGGCCGGCGCTTCAGGTACAATCACCCAACAGTCATGCGTGTTCGCCGTCTCGTGCCGTGCGCCGCCGTCTGGCTGTTCTGCTCGTGGCTCGCTCAGGGAGCCGTCCACCGCATCCGCGTCGTCGAGCGCAGCGACGTCCTCGACGGCCGCAGCTTCGGCAAGGCCGGCCCCTACGAGCGGATCATCGCCAAGGCCTACTTCCAGGTGGATCCCAAGAACCCCGCCAACCGCATCATCTCGGACATCGATCTGGCGCCCGTGAACGAAGAGGGCAAGGTCGAGTTCTCGGCCGACCTCTACGTCCTCAAGCCCAGAGACACCGCCCGCGGCAACGGGGCCATTCTGTTCGAGGTCGTCAATCGCGGCCGCAAGCTGATGCTCGGCCAGCTTTGTCTTGCCGAGCCCTCGAGCGACCCCCGCACCGAGGCCGAGTTCGGCGACGCTTTGCTGCTCGAGCAGGGCTTTACCCTGGTCTGGCTCGGCTGGCAGTTCGACGTGCCCCGCGAGGAGGGCCGCATGCGCATCTATGTGCCGGTGGCCCGCAACAAGGACGGCTCCCCTATCACCGGCCCCGTCCGCGCCGACTTCGTCCCGAACCGGCTGGAGTACCGGCACTCCCTGGCCGACCGCAACCACGTCCCCTACCGCGTCCTCGATCCCGGCGACCCTTCGGCGCGCCTCACCGTCCGCGACCGCGTGGACGCCCCGCGCCGGGAGATCCCGCGGAAGGACTGGCGGTTCAGCGAAGACGGCGGCGCCGTCGAGCTGCCCTCCGGCTTCCAGCCCGGCAAGATCTACGAGGTCGTCTACCGCTCGAAAGACCCGGCGCTGGTCGGCCTGGGGCCCGCCGCCATCCGCGATCTCGTCTCCTTCCTCAAGTACAACGAGCCCCGGCGGAACACCCTGCTGGGAGCGGAGTTCCGCCACCTGGACCGGGCGCTCGCGTTCGGCGTCTCCCAGAGCGGGCGCTTCCTGCGCACGTTCCTCTATTACGGCTTCAACAAGGACGAGCAGGGCAAGCGGGTCTTCGACGGGGTCTGGGCTCACGTCGCCGGCGCCGGCCGCGGCAGCTTCAACCACCGTTTCGCCCAGCCCTCCCGCGACGCCCACCCCCACATGAACTTCTTCTATCCCACCGACATCTTCCCGTTCACCGACCTCACCCAGCGGGATCCCGAGACCGGCCTCGAGGGCGGCATCCTGGCCCGCGCTCAGGCCGACGGCGTCGTCCCGAAGATCTTCTACACGAACACTTCCTACGAGTACTGGGGCCGCGCCGGCTCGCTGATCCACACCACCCTCGACGGCTCCCGCGACGCCGAGATCCCCGCCACCACGCGCATCTATTTCCTGACCGGGGCCCAACACGGCCCGCGGAACTTCCCGCCCTCCCGCTCCGGCACTCAGTACCTCTCGAATCCGATGGACTACCGGTGGGCGATGCGGGCCCTGCTCGCCGCTTTCGACAAATGGGTGAAGGACGGTGTGGCGCCGCCGCCTTCCCGCTATCCCCGCATCGACCGCGGCGAGCTCGTCCCGCTGGAGAAGGTCCGCTTCCCCAAGATCCCTGGCGTCCGCTTTCCCGACCGGATGCACCGGGCCTGGCGGGTGGACTACGGCCCGGAGTTTTACACCAAAGGAATCGTCTCGATCGAGCCGCCGAAGGTGGGTAGGCGCTTCGTGACGCTGGTCCCTCAGGTGGACTCCGACGGCAACGAGATCGCCGGCGTCCGGCTGCCGGTTCTCGAGGCGGCCCTGGGAACCTTCACCGGATGGAACTACCGCGCCCCCGAGATCGGAGCCCCCGAGGAGCTGGCCGACATGATCGGCTCCTACTTCCCTTTCGCCCGCACCGAGGCCGAGCGCAAGAAGGCCGGCGATCCCCGGCGTTCGGTCGCCGAGCGCTTCGCCGATGAGGCGGCCTACCGGGAAGCCCTGCGGGATGCCGCCCGGCGCCTGGCGGCGCAAGGCTATGTGCTCGAACGGGATATCGGCCGCATCGTCGAAGCCGGCATGGCCCAGTGGGACTTCGTCATGGGTGCCGGCGCGCCATGACGGGTGCGACCCCCCGCCTCTGCTAGCATCGAATTGTATAGATCATGGCGTCGCAACAACCGCAGGGTCCCCCCAAACTGCCCATCGAGGGCGTCGAGCACGTGGTCGCCGTCGGTTCCGGCAAGGGCGGCGTCGGCAAGACCACGGTGGCCGTGAACCTCGCCGTCGCTCTCGCCGGCCAGGGCCACAAGGTCGGCCTCATGGACGCCGACGTCTACGGTCCGAACGTGCCGCGGATGATGGGCGTTCAAGCGCAACCGATGGCCGCCGGCCAGAAAATCCGGCCGCTCGAGAACTTCGGCATCAAGGTGATGTCGATGGGCTTTCTCAACCCCGAGAACCGCCCCCTCATCTGGCGCGGCCCTATGCTCCACGGCGTCATCCAGGACTTCCTGCGCCGCGTCGACTGGGGAAACCTGGACTTCCTGATCGTCGATCTGCCCCCGGGCACCGGCGACGTCCAGCTCTCGCTGCTGCAGACCGTCCCCATCAGCGGCGCCGTCGTCGTCACCACCCCCTCGGACGTTTCTCTCGAGGACGCCCGCAAGGCCGTGCTCATGTTCCGCCAGGTGCGGGGCGAGATCCTCGGCATCGTGGAGAACATGAGCTATCTGATCGCTCCCGGCTCCAAGGAGCGCATCGACGTCTTCGGCACCGGGGGCGGCAAGCGGGTGGCCGACGAAATGAACGTCCACTTCCTGGGCGAGCTGCCGCTCGACCCGGAGATCCGCCTGGGCGGCGACACCGGCAACCCCGTCGCTCTGCGCGACAGCAACGATCCGAACGCCGCCGCTTTCCATGAGCTGGCCCGCAAGGTCGTCGCCCGCATCCAGGAGACCGGACGCCCGGCGGGTCCGTCGATCACCCTCGAGGACTGACGCCGCCGGCGACGCCCGGCGTACTCCGCGCGCCGGTGTCTCGCAACTCGGGCTCCGCGTCGCCCCCCGGCGCCTTTTGGCTTCCCTGCCGCTCCCAGACCTCTTCGAGCGCCGCCAACAGGTCGCCGCGGCGGATCGGCTTGGTGATGAAGGCATCGGCCCCCAGAAGCCGGCACTCTTCCTGCTCCTCGGCCGCGACGCTGGCGGTGAAAACGAGGATCGGCACGTGGCTGCCGGTTCCGGCCTCCTCCTTCCGGATTCGAACGATCGCTTCTCTGCCGCTCATTACCGGCATCTGCATGTCCATCAGGACCAAATCCGGCGCTTCTTTCTCCCACAACTCGACGGCTTGTTTGCCGTTGTCGGCGACGAGCACTTCGTGGCCGTCGCGCTCCAGCATCCGCCGCGCCACCAGTTGGTTCACCGGGTTGTCTTCGGCCAGCAGGATGCGCAGCACCGGGATCTTGCGTTTCCGCTTGCTGCGCTTCGGCTTCTGCTCGCCGGGGTCCTGCAGGATCTCCCGCGCCGCTTCCACCAGCGCTTCCAACTCGACCGGTTTCGGGAGTCTCAGGCCCCGCCAGCGCTGCGCGTACGCCGGCGAGAGGCCGCAGTGCAGCAACGCCGTGCGGCGCGAGGCGCGCCGGGCCAGCAGGCGCTCCAGCCGCTCGTCGACCAGCCGCTCGTCAAGCAAGACGATGTCCGGCCGGCCGTCCCGTCTCTCGAGCGCCGCCGCGGCCTCTTCGGTGGTCGCCGCCGTCTCCGGCCTGAGTCCTGCCACGCGCGCCAGTCCCGCCAGCCCTTCGCGGTTCCGTGGGTTGGCGTCGGCGATCAGCGCCCGCCACTCGCCGGAGAAAGGCGGATCTTGCGCGGCGCCGGCGGTACGCAGCCGGATCAGGCAGTGGAAGGCGCTGCCTTCGCCCCCGTCGGTCCCCGGCAGCAGCCCGTGGGGGCTCTGCACCCACATCCGCCCGCCCATCGCCTCGACCAGCCGCCGGGAGATGGCCAGCCCCAGGCCCGTGCCGCCGAAGCGGCACGCCGTATTCTTGTCGGCCTGTTTGAACGCCTCGAAGATGCACCGCTGCTTGTCCGGCGGTATGCCGATGCCGGTGTCCGCCACGACCAGATGAATGGTCGCCGCGCTCTCGTTCCGTCTCTCTAATGCGGCGCGTACGTGCACCTCTCCCCGGTCGGTGAACTTGAGCGCGTTGCCGAGCAGGTTCAGCACGATCTGCCGGAACTTTGGACCGTCTCCGATCAGCGCGTCCGGCACGTCCGCGGCTACCACCCACGTGAGTTCCACCCCTTTCTGGCAGGCGCGCGGACCAAGCAGACGCACCGTTTGGCCCAGGAGCTCCCGCAAGCGGAATTCCTTCTCGTCCAGCTCCATCTTGCCGGCTTCGATCTTCGAGAAGTCCAGCACGCCGTTGAGCAACGACATCAGCGACCGCGCCGATTCCGACGCGGTTTCGAGCAGCCGCCTCTGATCCCGATTGAGGGGCGTGTCGAGCACCAACTCGAGGAGGCCCATGACCCCGTTCATCGGAGTGCGGATCTCGTGGCTGACATTCGCCACGAAACGGCTCTTGGCTTGGTTGGCTTGTCGGGCCTCGGCGCAGGCGCGGTCCAGCGCCTTCACCAGGTGTCCGCGGTGCTGGTATTGGGTCACCGCTGTCGCGAGCATGAGCAACAAGAGCAAACTCGCCGCCGCCAGCAGTGCCTGGAATGCCGGTTCCTCGTACCACGGCGCCAGTACGGCCATCGGGATCGTTCGGAGCGGGCTCACGTTTCCGTTACGGTCCATGGCCCGCACCCGCAGCCGGTGCGTCCCCGGGGGCAGACAATTCCACGCCGCTTCTCTGATCGGAGCGAACGCCGTCCATCGCCCGCCGTCGAGACTCCAGGAATAGAGGAGCCGCAGGGTCGCCGTCGTCTTCCACCGGTCCACACCCCCCAGCGGGACCCGTACCAGTGAGTGGGGCGCGAAACGCAGCTCCTCTCGCGGCGGCGCCAACACCCGCGGCGGTTCTTGGTCGGTGGCGGGAACGTAGAGCGCCGGCCCCGTTCCCGTCCCCGCCCAAATCTGTCCATTCGGCAGTGCCGCCACGGTGAAGACAGCCAGCGTCGGGAGCCCCTCTTCCGGCCCTAGGTCGATCCATGAGCCTCCGGCGCTCCGGTGAATGCCCGTTTCGCTGGCCAGCCATAACTCTCCGTCCTTCGATTCCACGATGGACCGCACCGCTCCCAGGTCGCTTCGCACCACCCGCCATCCCTTGCCGTCGAACTCCTCCAGACGGTTCTGTCCTCCAACGAAGACCTTCCCGTCTCCCCGGACGAGAATCGCGTTCGCTCCGTCGTCCGACGGACCGCCCCGCACCACCTCGTAGCGCCCAGCTTCAAATCGGGCCACTCCGTCGCTTCCGCCGATCCATAAGGTTCCCTTCGGATCCTGAACTACACACCGCATCTCCCCGACCCGCCAGTCGCTCACGTCGAGGTAGGGCAGGAAACGCGTCCCGTCGAACAATTCCAGTTGCACATCTTCGGTATCGCCGGGAGCGGACGTCACCACCCAGACGAGGCCGTCGTCACGCCGGTTGATCAGCAAGAACCGCCGGCCGCGCGGGTGCGTCACTGCAACGAACTTCTTCCGGCCGGGCTGGATCAGGAGCAGCGCGCGGGGATCGTCGCTCAGTGCCACCACGCGCCCGTCCCACAGCACCGCAAGCGCGCCGGGAGAGAACGGCTTCACCGACCGTCCCCCGGGTACCCGGTACCGCCGCCACTGCCCGTCGGCAAGCCTCAGCAGTTCTGTCCCCGCCGCAAACCAGAGCTCGCCCCCACGGCCGGGGCTGATCGCCGTGACGGGCTCATCCAAGCCACTCGCCTCAAAGGGCCTCCGCCAGGCGCCCGGCGCGTACCGGTACAAACCGTTCGACGCCGCCACCCAAAGCGCGCCGTCGAGCGACATCGCCTGGTCCTGGACGAACCCCATCCGAGTGCCTGTGTCCCGCATCTGGATTCCTCCGCCCGGATCATAGACCGTGAGCCGGTTGTGCTTGCGGATCCAGAGCCTCCCGGCGCTGTCCCGCCAGGCGGCCACGTTCCGGGCGCGGGTCCGGACCAGCGTCTGCCATCCGGCATCCTCCCTGTAGCTCGCTACCTCCCGTCCGCCGTCTTTGAGGGAGCGCAGGAGCACGATCACCTCTCCCGGGGTCCCGAGCGACAGATCCTCGACAATCCGATCCTTGCCGCCGGGAAGGGCCACGTCGAGCCTTCGGCCTGGCTCTGTGAACCCCGGGCGTTCCAGCCGGTGCAGGCCTCGTTCGGCCGCGATCCAGACCGTTTCCGGCGTTGTGCGCAGAACCGCGAGATATCTCCCCATCCCCGTGCGCTCGCTCCGCAGGATCGCCCGGCGGGCCTTGGATTTTGCATCGACGAGCAGTACCTGGCCCGGCAGAACCACCAGCGCTTTTCCGGTCCCCAGCGGAGCCAGACGCACCCGGTTCCGGATTTCCGGAGCCGCCGCGCTGATTTCCGGAAGGTGCACGTAGTCCCACTTGCCGCGCCGGTAGCGTTGTACGCCGTGCCGGTCCAGCAGCCAGAGCTCGCCGTCGCCGAGTTCGAAGGTCTTCTCCGCCGTCGCCGGGACACTCAGGCGGCGCACGTGATAACCATCGAGGACGCTGAGTCCCCTCCCCGAACCATGGCTCGTCCATACCGTCCCGTCTTTGGCCACCCGCACTCGCGCCACGTAGGACTCCCACAGCCCGTCGGCCCGCGTCCAGGAGCGCCAGATCCCGGTGTCCGCCTGGGCCGGCGCCCGCCACAGAGCGATCGCCAACAGCGCCGCCGCAGCTCCCCACGCCCTGCGGCGCCTGCCGCCGAAGCGGCCTCCTGCCCCCCGTTCTGGCCTTTTCAGCACGTGCACACTTGTCCCTCTGGCTTCCATATCGCCGCTTCGCTCCGCAGTTTTAGGCGTTGCGCCGGAAGGTGGCGGGCCGTGCCTTGTAGGCCCCGCAGCCCGCTTGCTACTCTTGGGTATCCATGGGCTTGTTGAGGCGGTGGTGGCGGCGCACTTTCGACGTCCGTCAGGGTGAGGTCGCCCGCACCCTCTTTATGTCGTTGTATTTCTTCCTGATCCTCTGCGCCGTCCATATCCTCAAGCCGATCGCCTGGTCCCTCTTTCTGCACCGCTTCTCCATCGACGAACTGGCGCGGCTCTACATCCTGATCGCATTCGTCGGCGGATTGCTTGCCTATGTTTACAGCCGCTTGGCGGTCAAGGTCTCGTTGTGGGCCGCGGTGGCGGGCTCCACTCTCGTCATGGTGACCGTCCTTTTCGCTCTATGGCGGGCGGTCTCCTCCGGTGTCGCCTGGCTCTTCTATTTCTTCGCCGTCTGGGTCAATCTCTTCGGTATCGTCTTCGTCTCCCAGGGCTGGCTCTTCGCCGCCAACATCTTCGACGGCCGGGAAGCCAAGCGCCTCTATGGGTTGCTCGGGCTCGGCGCCATCCTCGGGGGTATGGCTGGCGGGGCGATCACTGCGGCTGAAGCCGTCAGCTCCGGCTCCGTCGGCCTGATGCCCGCCGGTATCGCCCTGGTGATGCTCGCTTTTGTGTCCTTGACCGTGGCCGGCTTTGTGAGCCCCCGCCACCAGCGCGCAGCCGTGCCCCGAATTCCCGAATCATCCCACACGGACGAAGAAGCTCCGGCGGGGAGCGGCCGCACCTTTCAGTTCCGTGACGTCATCGGCGCCGTCGCCCGCCACCGCCACCTGCTCCTCATCGTCGGCATCATCCTGAGCACGTATGTCGTCGAGGTGCTCGTCGAGTTCCAGTTCAACGTGGCCGCGAAACACGCGTTCTCCAACCAGGACGAACTGACGGCTTTCCTGGGCCGTTTCAACGGGCTGTTCCTGGGCGTCACGACCTTCCTCTTGCAGGTTTTCTTCACTACCGCCGCCGTCAGCCGGCTGGGCGTCGGCCGGACCCTGATGGTCTCCCCCCTCGCTGTCGGCGTCACCGCCGCTTTCGGAATCGCGCTTCCGGGTATCACCGGTCCCGCCGCCACCCGGCTCGTCGAGGCCTCCACCCGGTACTCGATCTCTCGCACCGCCCTGGAACTGCTCTACCTGCCGCTGCCGACGCAGTTGAAGAACCGCACCAAAGCTTTCATCGACGTCTTTGTGGACCGCCTCGGACGCGGGTTGGCCTCCTTGCTGATCCTGCTCTTGGTGGTCTTCGGCGTCGAGGGCTCCTGGCGGCTTTCCTTGCTGATCGTCGTCTTCGCCGGTTGCTGGTTCGCGCTGGCGCTTCGGGCCCGCGGCGAGTACATTGCCACCGTCCGCAACCGGGTGGAAGCGCGCCGCCTTGACCTGGAAAACGCCCGCATCACCGTCCACGACTCCGACACCATCCGGCTGCTCGAGGAAGTGGCGGGCCGCGAAAGCGAGCGCCAGGCGCTCTACGCGCTGTCACTCCTGGGAGATACCCCAGGTTACGACATCGTCCCTTTGGTTGAGAAGCTGGCCTCCAGTCCCTCCCAGGTGATCCGGGCCAAGCTCTACGAGCTTGCCCGCAAGGCTCGGCATCCCGGGCTCCGGGAACGGGCTTTGGCCGACATCGAGGGTTCCCCCACTCTTCATCCGGATCTGGCTCGCGAGGCCGTAGCCTATCTGCTGGAGGTGTCCGGCGATCCGCTTCGCCTCGCCGCTCGCTTGATGGACCACCCGGACTGCTTCGTCGGCCGCGCGGTTCTGGAAGCCCTCGCCAGCAAACCGGAAGCGCTCGAGACGCTCGTCTCTCGTGACTGGTTGCTCTCTGCGGCAGCGTCAGAAAACCCGGAACGGCGAATGTTGGCCGCCTTCGCCGCGGGCGTGCGCGGGGAGGCCGGTACGGGAGTGCTTGCCCGCCTGCTCCGGGACCCGGACGCCCGGGTCGTCGCCGCCGCCTGCCGCGCTGCGGGACGGTTGGGAGAGGAGCGCTACCTGCCAGAGGTCGTCTCGCACTTGCTGGACACCCGGGCCCGCCACGACGTCATCGAGGCCCTCGGCGCTTACGGCGATCGCGCCGCCGGGTATCTTGGCTCCCTGCTGGCCGATCCGGGCGCCGAACCGGCCTTGAGGCGAAGGATTCCCCGCGTGCTGGCCACCATCGTCTCCCAGTCGAGCGTCGATGCCCTTCGGCGTGTGCTCGGAGACGCAGACCTCTCCGTGCGGGCGGCCGCCTTGCGGGCCTTGGGCGCACTCCGGGAAGCCGCTCCCCGTCTCGACTTCGGCGGCGAGGAGCTCCGGCGCCGCATCCGGGAGGAAGCTCAGTCCTACTTCGAGCTGTACGCCGCCCTCGCGCTCTTCCGGCAGTCCCGCCCGGGCGGCAGGGCCGCCGGCCTGCTGGCCCGCACCCTCGACGATCGCCTCGAGCAGACCATCGAGCGGCTTTTCCGCCTCCTCGGGCTCCGCTACGCTCCCGGTCAGATCCGCGCCGCCTACCTGGCCGTGAGGCAGCGCCGGCGCTCGGAAGAGTTCTCGGCCGCCCTCGAGCTGCTGGACAACATCTTGGATCATGAGCTTCGGGAAATCCTGGTCCCCATGCTCGACGGGTCCCCCCACCTGCTCGACATCGGCCGCGAAAAGTTCGGCGTGGAGCTGCCCTCGCTCGACGAGGCTCTGGAACACCAACTGCGGGGCGGAGATCCGTGGCTGACCGCTTGCGCCGTCGCCGCCGCCGGCGAACTGAGGCTGCTCCGCCTCCGCGAGGCCGTCTCGCGTCTCGCGGCCTCCGGCGATGAGATCATCGCTCCGGTGGCGCAGGCTGCCGCAGCGCAGCTACGCTGAAGAGAGAGGGCATGATCGAGAGGAATATCGTCGAAAAAGTCATCGCGCTCGAAGGGGTCGAGCTGCTCAGCGGCCTCACCCCCGACCAGCTTTCCCGGATCGCCCTCATCGCCCGGGAGGTGAACTATCCGCCCGGCAAGTTGATCCTGCGGCCCCACGTGCCCCTGGATGCTCTCTATGTGATCCTCGACGGCAGCGTGGAGATCGCCCGTAACGGCGAGGTGTTGCACGTCGCCCGCCAGAGCGAAGTCCTGGGCTCCTGGGCGCTCTTCGATGATTCGCCGCTGCCCGTCACCGCGAAAACCGTGGACGACACCGCTTTGCTCAAGATCTCCCGGGACGATTTCTATGACCTGCTCTCCGATCACATGGAACTGGCCGCGGCCATCTTTTCCACCCTCGTCCGCCGCTTCCGCAAGCTCATCGAGCAGTGACTGGTTTGCACCCCCTGCCATAATGGGAGAGATCCGAGTTCGTTCATGACGTCAAGAGACAGCGCCGCCCTGGAAGCCGATTTGCGCCGGCTCCAGGCGGAGCTCGAAACATGCCGGAAGGAGCTGCGGAAGGTCACTGAGCTGAGCACCGTGGGCCAACTGCTGGCCGGTATCGTGCACGAAATCAACACGCCGGTCGGCTCGATCCTTTCGAATAACGAAGTCGCGATACGGTCCCTCGAACTGCTCGGAACTTTGCTCGATCAGGCCCGCCGGGAGGGCGCTCCGCCCCCTCCTAAGACGGCCAAGGTCGTCGCTACGCTCATGAATCTCGCCGCCGTCGACAAGATAGCCTGCGAGCGCATCGTCTCTATCGTACGCGGCCTCAAGACCCTGGTGGGCGGCGCTGGCGAGGAGTTCGTCGAAGCCGACGTCAACACCATTCTCGAAGATACGCTCAAACTCGCCCGCTGCGAGTTCAGACGCCGGATCCAGGTCGAAACTCACTACGGCGACCTGCCGAAGCTATGGTGCCGTCCGAACCGGCTCGGCCAGGTCTTCTTGAATATCCTCGTCAATGCGGGCCAGGCCATCCGGGGCGAGGGTAAGGTGATCATCCGGACCGAGAAAGAAGGGGAGTTCGTCCATGTGGCGATCTCCGACAACGGCCCGGGTATCGCGCCGGAAGACCGCCCCCGGATCTTCTCCTCAGGCTTCACTACCAAACCAACCGGGGTCGGCTCCGGCCTCGGACTGGCGATCTCGAAAGATATCGTCGTCGGCGAACACGGCGGACGGATCGATTTCGAAAGCGAGGTCGGCAAAGGAACGACGTTTCATATTTGGATCCCCGTGGCGCGGAAAACGGAGGAACAACAGCTTTGACCGCGACTGAAAAAGTCTATTCCACCGCTGAGTCCGAACCCGAGCCCACCATCGTCATCGTCGACGATGAAGAGATGGTGCTCACCAGCCTGAGTGCCTACCTGACCCTGGAGACTGACTACAATGTCGTTACCTTCACCGATGTGGACGAAGCCCTCGCTTATCTGGAAAAACACCCCGTGGACGTGGTCGTCTCCGATTACCTCATGCCCAAAATGGACGGAATCAAGTTCCTCGCCCGCGCCAAAGAGCTCCAGCCGGAAACCTCCCGCGTGTTGCTCACCGGGCACGCCGACAAACAGAGCGCGATCGAGGCTATCAACAAGGTCGGGCTGTTCCAGTACATCGAGAAGCCTTGGGACAACGCCGCCTTGCTCCTCGTGATCCGCAATGCCTGTGACCGGACACGCCTCCTGCGCAGCTTGCAGAGCAAGATCCAACAGCTCGACGAGGCTCACGCCAACCTCAAGACCGCCCAGAGCCAGCTCATCCGGGCTTTTCTCTGATGCCGCTCCCCGGCTCGCCGGCCCTCCGGGCGGACGCCCTCTCAGCTTTCCTTCGATAACAACACCTTCAGTATCGGCGGCGTCACCAGCGTCGTCACCATGACCATCACCACCATTGCCGAGACGGTGTCCGAGGAGAACACCGGCTGCCCATCCACCATCAGCTTCGCTCCGATACCCGTGAAGATCAGTCCCACCTCGCCTCTGGGGATCATCCCCACGCCTATCACCACCCGGTGCACTCCCTTTTCCAGCACGGCCAGCGAGCAGATCTGCTTGCCGATGATCGCCGCCAGCGTCACCACGGCCGCGAACGCCAGCACGTCCCCCTGGGTGAACGCCGCCAGGTCCACCCGCAGGCCCATCATTACGAAGAAGATCGGCGTCAGCACCGCCGCCAGCGGCCGGATCAGATCCTCGATCGGCATCTCTCCGCGCTGGCGGTATACCTCGTAATCGCTCGGCTCCAGCACCAGCCCCGCGGCAAACGCCCCTACGATCGGCGCCAGCCCCACCAGCCCCGCCGCCGCCGCCAATGAGAAGCAGAAGCTGAGGGCGATCACCAGCGGGACCCCCGGCACGCGGAAATGCGTTCCCGCCCGTACCGCGTTGATGTGCACCGCCCGGCCGATGAAAATGGCCCCCACCAGGAAGGCGACGGCTTTGAGAACGATCAGGAGAATGGCGCCTCCTCCCACGCCCCCGTCGCCTTCCCCGTGAGCGATCGACGTCACGATCCCCGAGACTACTGCCAGGATGATCAGTCCCAGCACGTCGTCCACCACCGCCGCCCCAAGGATGATCCGGGCCTCCTTGGTGTCCAGCTTCTTCAAGTCCTTCAACACCCGCGCCGTGATCCCCACGCTCGTCGCCGCCAGCGTGCTCCCCACGAACAAGTGTACGTACCAGGGCTCTTCGGCCAAGAAGTAGGCTGACACGGCATAGCCCAGCCCCACCGGCGTCACCACCCCCAGCACCGCCACCAGCAGCGCCGACCAGCCGACCGCCAGCAGTTCGCCCAGATGCGACTCCAAACCTACCTCGAACAGCAGCAGGATCACCCCGATCTCGGCCGCCACGTGCAGCCCCGGACTCTCCCGGATCCCGGCTACGAACCCCAGGCCTGCTAGGCCCAGGCCGCTCAACGCCATCCCGACCACCAATTCCCCTAGAACCGCCGGCTGGCGCACCCGCTCGAAGAGTTCGCCGCCGATCTTGGCCGCCACCATGAGCAGTACGAGGCTGAAGAGCCCGATCACGAACTCGGTCTCGCCATGTCCGGCTTCGCCTTCGGCGCCCGGACCCGCCGCCGACGCGGCGGTGGCCAATACCAACAAAGTCATCCACATCCAACGCACGGGCGACTGCTTCACTGATCGTTGTCCTCCATTGGCTGATGTTTGCCGGCGGCAGGCTCCAGGCCGGCGCTCCGCGGGATACCGTCACGGAAAGCGGAACCGTCTATTATCGCAACCTTGTCCCGATGAAGTTCACTGCTGCGGCCGGCGCTTTGCGCGTCGCGTCCGCTGGCCGCCCCACCCGGGTCTTCCGGCCCCTCAGACTGCCGGCCACGGGACAGCCCGGCGACGATTAGATCCGCCAGCCCCAGGCCGCCGCCCGCCGCCAGCGCCCGCGCCAGTTGCTGTCGCCCCATGTCCGCCATCAGGCCGCCGGCCGCCGAATCTTCTTCCCCAAGCCAGCCTCCGCTCGCCGTCCGGATGGACTCCAGCAACTGCCCGATCAGCAGCCCTTCGAACTCCTTCGCCACCTCGCGCAGCGCTTCCGGGGAGTCCGGCTTGCCCCGGAACCTCTCGATGCCCAGCACCTCCGGTGTCGCCGCCCGCACGGGATCCGTCATCGCTCAAATCACCTCCAGCCGCGCCTGCAGCGCTCCGGCGGCCCGTAAGTTCTCCAGGATCGCGATGATGTCTCGCGGCGTCGCCCCGATCGAGATCAGCGCCCGCGCCAGGTCCTCCACCGTGGCGCCCGGCTTCAGCCGCACGTTCCGTGCCTGCTCTTCGTTCACCCCCACGCCCACCTCGGGCACTACCGCCGTCTCGCCCCGCCCGAACGGCGCCGGCTGCGAGACGGAAAAACTCGTCTGAATCTCTACCGTCAGCGCTCCATGCAGGATCGAGATCGGCGCAATGGCGATGTCCTGGCCCATGACAATCGTCCCGGTGCGCTCGTTGATCACGATCTTCTTCTCCGGCTCGGTTGCCACTTCGAGGTTCTCGATCGCCGAAACAAACTCGACCACCCGCCGCCGGTAGTCCTCCGGAATCCGCACCGATACCAGCGCCGCGTTCTCGGCCTCTGCCACCGCCTCGCCGCCGAATTTCGCATTGATCGCTTCGGCGATCCGCACCGCGGTGGTGAAGTCCCCCTCCCGGAGTTGCCAGTGGAGCTCTTGCTGCGGGAACTCTTGCGGCGGCGCCTGCTCCACGATCGCCCCGTTTGGGATTCGGCCCGTGGTCGGATGGTTCAGCGTCCGCTGGTTGCCGCCGCCGCCCGCCAGGAACCCCCCCGTGATCACCGGACCCTGCGCCACCGCGTAGACCTGCCCGTCGGCCGCCTTGAGCGGCGTCAGCAACAGCACGCCTCCTTGCAGCGTCGTCGCATCGCCCGCCGTCGCTACCGTCACGTCGATCCGCGTGCCCGGCTGCGCGAACGGCGGCAGCACCGCCGTTACCATCACCGCCGCCGTGTTGCGCACCTGGATCGCCCGCGGGTCCACCGACACGCCCATCCGTTCGAGCAGGTTTGTCAGCGTCTGCGCCGAGAATACCGTCTGCCGCTTGTCGCCCGTGCCGGCCAGCCCCACCACCAGCCCGTAGCCGAGCAACTGGTTCTCCCGCACCCCTTCGAGTGATGCCAGCTCCTTGATCCGGGAGCGCCGCAGCCGGGGCTCTCCGGGACCGGCCTCCGTCCCGGCCCTCGCCGTCCCACCAACCACGCCGAACAAGAAGCCGAATAAGAAGCCGAACAATAAGATGCCGTTCGCCGCTCGCCACATGGCCGTCGTTTCAGAAGGGCAGAAGGCCCAGCAGCAGCCGGTAGAGGAAGTTCGGGCGGCGGACGGCGTCGCCGACCACGCCCTTGCCGTTCACCCGTACCTCCAGCTCAGCCAGCCGGTCTGAGCGGACCCGGTTGCCGGGTCCGATGTCGTTCCACCGCACGATGCCCCGCACCGTCACCGTCTGACGCTCGGAGTTGATCATCACCTCTTTGGCCCCTTCCACCACCAGGTTGCCGTTCGGCAGCACGTGGGTGACCCGCGCCGCGATCGTCGTCGTCAGCCGCGTCTCCCGGCTCGTCTCGCCCTGGCCGTCCAGCTCATAGCCGCCCTTCAGTTCGGCCAGATTCGCAAACACGCTGCCGGCGGGCCTGGCCCCGAACAGCGCGCTCACGCCATACTTGGCGCTGGAGTTCCTCGACGTCTTCGTCGCGCCCCGGGAGACGGCCGAGGCCCGCTCGGCCACCACGATAGTGACGATGTCGTCCACCTGATGCGCCCGCAGATCCCGCGCCGCGTCGCCCAGCAGCCCGCCCGGCGCGTAGAGAGAGCCGGGCGCCGCCGGGCGCTCCGCCGCCCGGACTGTCGCTTCCTGGATGTAACGGTCGATCGGCGAAGCCTTCTCTTGCGCCGTCGCTCCGCCGCCGATCGTCGCCGCCAGCGCCAGCACTGCAGTCCGATTCATCGGTCCTTCTCCAAATCTCCGCCGGCGTGGATCACGGCCCGGCCCACGCCGGTGACCGTCGCCGTCAAATGGGCCTTTTCGTTCAGCGGGCTGCGCAGCCGTACGAGCTCGCCCTTCCGCGCCGAGTTTTCCGCCCTCGCCTCGAACGCCAGCCGGGTCCCGCCGCTGAGGACCTCCACCCGCACCAGGTCCCCCCGGGAAACCGCCGCCGGGATCGCTACCGCATCGGCGAAGACCGGCTCGCCCGCAGCGATCCTCCTGCGCACGCGGGCGCCCAGCACCGCCTCCCTCCGGCGAAACCCTTCCGGAGCCGTCGGCGCCACTTCTACTTCCCGGACCGCAACGCTCGCGGCCTTCACCTCTTCGCCGGGCTTCAGCTCCCGCCGCGCTACCACCAACCTGCGCCGCTCGGCCAGGCGCACCCGCGCCCAGAACGGGGCGCTCCGGCCGCGGCCGTAAACCACGCGGCCCCGCCACAGGATTTCCGTTTCCGGCCCGGCCCCCGCCGCGACCGCCAGACGGTTCCGTGGGAACTCGAGACGCCCCTCCGGCGCCGGCGTCCGCTGGTAGTCCACCACCTCGACCCGCACTTCGCGATCCCCCCAGGCGCGCCGCGCCGCTTCAGCCACCTCCTCGGCCGTGCGCCGCCGCGCCGCCCGCTCGAAACAGACCGGAGCGGGCGTCTTCCCGGCCAGGCCGTGGGCTTGCATCAAGCGCTTGAGTTGCCCGCTCGTGAAGACGCGCCGCACCCCCGGCGCCGGCGCAAATCCGAGAAACGCTTCCGGATCCGCCTGGCCGAACACCGGCCGGAGCCGGGCCAGGTCCTTCATGTGGATCCGGTCCCCGCTCACCACGGCGCACCCGTCTCCGGCCCGCGCCGCGGCCACCGCGCTCACCGCCGCCATGATGCCGCTCAGGATCCGTTTCATCGCGTCACGTTGTTTACTTGCTGGTACATCTCGTCCGCCGCCCGCACCACCTTGGCGTTGGCCTCGTAGGCCCGCTGGCTGACGATCAGGTTGATGAACTCCTCGACCACGCTCACGTTGGACTGCTCCACGTAGCCCTGAAGCAGCGTCCCCAGACCCTCCTGCCCGCCGGGAACGCCGATCGTCGGCTCCCCGGAAGCGTCGGTCGGCAAGTAAAGGTTCCGCCCGATGCTGTTCAGGCCCGCTGGATTGGTGAACAACGCGAGTTGGATCTGCCCGGCGAGCTGGGCCGCCGTTTCGCCCGCCTGAATGTAGCTCACCGTGCCATCGGGGGCGATGGTGATCGACTTGGCCTCCGGCGGGATCGTGATCTGCGGTTCCAGCGGATCTCCGTCGGCGGTGACGATGTTGCCGTCGCGGTCCAGGTGAAACGTCCCGGCGCGGGTGTAGGCCAGTTCCCCCGAGGGCAGCCGGATCTGGAACATCCCGCGGCCCTCGATCACCAGGTCGAGGGGATTGTTCGTAGACAGGAAGTCGCCCTGGGTGAAGATGATCTCGTTGGCCACCGGCCGCGCCCCCAGACCGAGCTGCAGGCCGGTGGGCACGATCGTTTGCGAGCCCGCCGCCGCCCCCGGCTGGACGAAATTCTGATACAAGAGGTCCTCGAACTGCGTCCGGCGCGTTTTGAACCCGACCGTGTTGGCGTTGGCCAGGTTGTGCGCGATGTTGTCCACGTTCATCTGCTGGGCCGTCATCCCGCTGGCGGCGCTGTAGAGTGCTCGAATCATCGTTCGTCGCTTCCTCCTTTTTTCTCCTCGCTTTCGTTCCCGCCGGCCGCGCCCTTCGGGTCACGTCCCGCCGGCTCGTCTCCGGCTCGGTCAACCAGGGCCGGCCCGGCGCCGCCCGGCCGCTCAGCGCAGCCGCGCCACTTCGTCCACCGCCCGGCGGTCCATTTCCGAGCCGATCCGCAGCGCCCGCTGCAGCATCTCGAACTGGCGCATCACCGTCACCAGCCGGACCGCCGCCTCGGCCGGGTTCAGGTTCGCCCCTTCGAGCTTGCCCTGGTGCACCTCGGCGCCGCGGGCCGGCTTCGGTTTCTGGCCGGCGGAGACGGCCTCGAAGTAGACGCCCCGGCGCTTGCGCAGCGCCTCCGGACGGTCGAACGCCACCAGCTTGAGCCGGGCCACCACGATGCCTTCCTGGAGGATCTCGCCGGTCCGGGAAACTTCGAACGGCCGGCTGGGATCCACCCGCACCGGCTGGCCGCCGGCGTCCAGCACGGGAAAACCTTCCTCCGTCCGCCACTCGCCGCCGGCGCCGACGCGGAAGTTCCCGTTCCGGGTATAGAGGGGGCCCGCCGGGCCCTGGACGACGAAAAACCCCGGCCCCGAGATCGCGACATCCGTCGGATTCCCCGTGTCGGCCAGCGTGCCCTGCGAGAAGTCCGTCCACTGTCGCTCGATCACCGGCAGCGCTGGAGCGGCGGCCCAGGAAGTCGGGTAGGCGGAATATAAGTTGTATGCCTCCCGGTCCGCCTTGAAGCCCGCGGTCGCTTGGTTGGCTAGGTTGTTGGCGAGCATCTGGAGGGACTCGATCCGAGCCCGGATCCCGCTCGCCGCCGATGCCGTCAGTGTGTCCATGGCCGGCTCCGGCGTTTCGCCTTGCAATCGGTGTACCGGCCGGCTTGCCGGGCCCCGTGGCCGCCCCCGGCCGCGAGCCCGGGGCGGCGGCTCCGGCGCGGACCGCACCGCGGTACGCCGCTCCCGGCGGCGCACCTGCATCTGTCCGGAAGAGAATCGCTTAGAGCCTTTCGGGCCGCGATCCGTGCGGCCTCTTGCGCCACCGCCGCTCGCGCTCCCCGGCGCTCTCCCGATCCTCGTCCGCTCGCCGCGGAAGCGACGGTGCGGGCGTTTCAAAACGGAACGCGGGGCGGCCCCGCGGTGACGACAACGTGCCAGATTGAACCGCCGCGCCAACTTCTTGGCATCCGGCGGATCGCCCGTGGCGTTGAAAACAAAGGCAGGTCGGCGGTTGGTCGTCCAAGTGCATCCCCGGCCGGCGTGAACGTTGCCGCGCCCGCTGCTCCAGCAATGAACGCCCCGGCGCCCGCTGGCCCGGAAACAGGGTCCCCTCTCCCTATGCCACCCGGCTTGGGGGCCGCCGAGGCGCTGCCCGCAGCCGCTCCGGTGTCCGGCGAGGCCCGGCGGCTGTTCGCCGCCCTCTGGCGCGCGGCGCTGCTGGGGCCGGAGGGCTCTTCGCCGGGAACCGTCAATCCCTTGATGGCCGTCGCCGGTCCCCGGGATCACTCCCCCGAGCCCAAGGGCTTCGACGCGACGCCCGTCCCGCTGATCGGGGTGGCCGGCGCTCCCCCGCCCGCGCCATTCCCCGAGGCCGGCCGTAAGGAAGACCGCGCCGGGGAGGCGGTCGCGCCGGCAGCGGGTGCGCCGGCGCTGGCGCCGGCTGGCGGCGCCGCGGGTGGGATCTCCGATGCCGCTTTGCGGGAGCCGCGCCCGGCCCTTTCCGGAGCGGCGGCTCCCCCACCACGACTGGGGGGAGGACTTCTGGGACGGCTCGTCGCCGCTGGCGCCGCCCGGTCGCCGTTGGCGCCGGCGGCGGTCCCGTGGGCGATCTCTGTCCTCAGAGCGTCAGCGGCCGACCCCGCGGAGGCGCCGCCGGGGCGGTCGTCGGATACCAATCTCGATCCCGGAGTGCCCATCCGCACCGTTTTGGGCCATCCGGAGAAGGCTGCCGTCGCGGGCCGGCTCTCCGGGGCGCGCGGGACCCCGCCATTGAGCTTTGCCGCCCGGCTGCAGGCGACACCTGCTGTCGCCGGGCCGCACGTGCGCCTGCCGCGTGCCTCGCCGCCGCCGGAGGGCGCGCCGACCGCCGGGGCGGATGGCGGCGCCCGGGACCTTCGCCGGGAGGCCGCCGTTTCGGTTTCCGCCCCCGGGCGCGGACTCGGCAGCGACCCGCGGCATGGCGAGCGGTTGGTGCAGATACAGGCTCAGGCCGGTGGGGCGGCGGCCGTGGGGCGCCTCGACACCTCGGCGCCCTCCACGCATCCCGCGGTGTCCCCGCCGGGCGTCCGCCCGAGCTTGCCGGAAAAGCATCCCGACGGCGCGGGTCGGCCCGCCGAACCCCCCTCGCCCGAGCCCGCCGGCGGCAAGCCCTGGCTCGCCGCGCCCGTGCGGAGGATCCATTTGCAGATTGGAGAGACCGGCGCCGTCCGGCTGGACGTCGTCGAGCGGGCCGGCGGGATCCACGTGGCGGTGCGGTCCCGCCGTTCCCGGCTCAGCTCGGCCTTGCGCGATGAGTTGGGCGTGCTCGTCCACAAGGTCCAGGTCGAAGGCTTCCGGATCGAAACCTGGACCCCGCCCCACACGCCTCGCCGAGATTCGAGCTATCCCGACGGCTCCGGCGGCGGTCGCCAGGGCGGCGACGGCTCCCCTGGAAACCCCTCTCACGGCTCTGGGAGGCAGGATGGGAGCGAATCGGACCAGTCGGCGCCGCCCGCGTGGCTCGAAGAACTCGGCGCCGGCGCTCCAGGCTTTGGAAACCAATCAGAGGAGGTATGGAGATGGTTGCAGCATCGCGTCCGCTGAGCGCCGCTGAGTCCGCCGTCCAGGCCGCTCCGGCCCGGGAGGCGGCGCCGGGCGGCCCAGTGACCAAAGAGATGTTCTTGAAACTGCTCGTCACGCAGATCCGGAATCAGAACCCGCTCAACCCGGCCGACGGCACCCAGTTTCTCACCCAACTGGCGCAGTTCACCGAGCTCGAGCAGACGATTGCCATCCGCCAGGAGCTCGAGGCGATTGCCGCCCGGCTGGACTCCGGGGCGGCCCCGCCCGAGCCGGCGGAGGCCGGAAAGTAAGGACCCAATCGAAGCCGGGAGGTGATGGAATCATGTTTACTTCATTCTCGACAGCATTGTCAGCGCTCGATGCGCATTCCACCGCCATCGATGTGGTGGGCAACAACCTGGCCAATCTGAACACGCCGGGGTTCAAGAAAAGCGTCGTGGCGTTCCACGATCTGGTGACCCAGTCGCTCGGCGCCGGGCTCGGCGAGACCCAGGTCGGGTTCGGCGTCGGCAGGCCGATCACGCTCCGGCAGTTCTCCCAGGGAGCGATCCGGTCCAGCTCGGGACCGCTGGACGCCGCCATCCAAGGCGACGGCTTCCTGATCGTGAAGAACGCCTCCGGAGCGTTGCTGTATACCCGCGGCGGGCACCTGCAGGTGGACAAGGACGGGAATCTGATGACCGCCACCGGGGAGCGGCTGCAGGGCTGGACGAGGTCCGGCGGCGTGTTGGACACCAACGGACCGGTCGGCGACATTGCGATCCCGGTCGGCACGCTCAAGGAGCCGGTCGAGTCCACACGGTTCTCCTTCGACCTGAACCTGGACGCCGGGGCCACCGCCGGACCCCCGCCCGATACCTTCACTACTTCCATCGAGGTCTTCGATTCGCTGGGCGTCTCTCACGTGGTGACGGTCACTTTCACCAAGAGCGCCACGCCGAACCAGTGGGACTACGCGGTCACCGTGCCCGACTCGGATCTGAGCGCCCCGTTCACCCCGGTGGCCGGGACCGTCACCTTCGACTCCTCCGGCCGGCTGACCGATCCTCCGCCCGGAGGGCCCTTCCCGACGATCAGCATCACCGGGCTGCTGAGCGGCGCCGACGACATGGACCTCACCTGGGAATTCTACGACGGCGCCACGCCCCGGCTGACCCAGTTCGCGCAGCCCTCGGCGGTCGCCGCCAACGCCCAGGACGGCTCGCCGGCGGCTCAGCTCGTCCGGATCGGTCTCGCCAACGGAGGCGCGGTCCTGGCGCAGTACTCCAACGGCCAGCAGGAGGTCGTCGCTCAGCTCGCCATGGCCGCCATCCGGAACCCTGAATCCCTGATCGCCGTCGGCCAAAACAATTTCCAGCTCAGCGCCCGGAGCGCCTTGCCGGCCGTGGGCATGCCGGGTACCGGCGGACGCGGCACCATCATCGGGGGCGCGGTAGAGGCCTCCACGGTGGACATCGCCGAAGAGTTCACCAACCTGATCGTTTTCCAGCGCGGCTATCAGGCCAACACGCGAGTGGTGACCACCGTGGACGAGCTGAGCCAGGAGACCATCAATCTGAAGCGCTGAGCGATGCGCCGGAGGCCCGATGGATCCTCAAGAGTACGCCGGCGCCGATGCCGTCAGGAACTTCGAAGACCTGCTGCTGCCGATCGACGTGGAGCTGGATCGCGAGGTCATGCCCATAAAGCGGATCCTCCGCCTCCAGGTCGGCAGTGTGATCAAGTTCCGGCGCTCGGCCGGCGAAAACATCGACATTCTGGTCGGCGGAGCGCTGGTCGCCTCCGGCGAAATCGTGGTTCTCGAGGAGTCGATCGGCGTGCGCATCACCGATTTCAACGACGAGGTTTGAGCGATGGGGCTCTACGTCCAGCTGCTGGTGGCCGCCGCAGTCGTTGCGCTGGCGGTCTTTCTCACCCGGCGCCTGCCGGGCTCTCGGTTCTGGCGCGCTGTCCGCCCGGGTGGCCGCGGGCGGTGGATGGCTTCTGTCGAGCGGCTCTCGCTGACGCCGCAACACACGCTCCATCTGGTCCGGGTGCGCGACCGGGCCGTGCTGGTGGCCGCCCACAGCCGCGGCTGCCAGCTGCTCGGCACCTGGCCGTGGGAAGGGGGCGGCGCGGCATCGGCCGAAGGTTCGCCGGAGGCGTGATGGCGAAGCGCATGGCGATCAGCGTGCTCGGCTTGGCCGCCGCCGTTCCAGTCCAGGCGGCCGGGACCGGCCCCGCGGGTTCGGCGCAGGTGATGGGCGTCCCCATGCAGATCATCGTTTTGCTCACCGCCCTCACCGTCCTGCCGGCGCTGATCATCTCGGTGACGCCGTTTCTCCGGATCACCATCGTCCTGCACTTCCTACGGCAGGCGCTCGGCACCCAGACGACGCCGTCGAACCAGGTCCTGGTGGGGTTGGCGCTTTTCCTGACGTTCCTGATCATGCAGCCGGTCGCCGACCGGGTCTATGCGGAGGCCTGGGAGCCCCTCGAACGCGGCGAGATCACCGTCGCCGAAGCCCTGCACCGCTCGGCCGACCCGTTGCGGGGATTCCTGCTCCGCTACGTGCGCGAAAAGGACGTGGCGCTTCTGCTGGAACTCGCGCACACTCCCGCTCCGGACTCGCCCGAGCAGCTCGGACTCAAGATCCTCGTGCCCGCCTACGTGCTCTCCGAGCTCCGCACCGGTTTCCAGATCGGCGCGGTGCTGTTTCTGCCGTTCCTGATCATCGACCTGGTGGTGGCCTCGGTAACGCTTTCCATCGGCATGGTGCAACTGCCGCCGGTCATGGTCTCGGCCCCGTTCAAGGTTCTGCTCTTCGTCCTCGTCGACGGCTGGAATCTCGTCGTCGGGTCGCTGGTTCGCAGTTTCTACTGATCCGGAGGAGTTGAAGAAGTCGATGAGCGAACAACAGGTCGTCGACATCGTCCGCCAGGCGCTCGTGACGACATTCTGGTTGAGCCTGCCGCTGCTGGCCGTGGGCTTCGTCGCCGGGGTCCTCATGGGCCTGGTGCAGATTCTCACCTCCATCCAGGACTCGGCCTTCGGGACGATACCCCGGTTGGCTGCCTTCCTGGGTGGGGCGCTGCTGTTTCTGCCGTGGATGCTGATGCGGATCACCTCCTACACCGCCGCGCTGCTGGGGGATCTCGGTCGCTATGCCCGTTGAGCTGCTCCTGCCCCTGCCGGTCGTCGTCGGCGGCCTCGTGGTGCTCGCCCGCGTCGCCGCCGCCGTCAGCCTCGTTCCGCTGCCCGGCCGGGAAGCCTTCCCGGCGGCCGCCAGGATCGTCCTGGCCCTGGCCGTCACCGGCGTGCTGTTCCCTTTCTGGCCGACTCCCCGTCTCCGCGAATTCAGTCCCGCGTCTCTGCTTGCTCTGCTGCTGCCGGAGATCGCCTTCGGACTCACCATCGGCTTGGGGGTGAGCTTGCTGAATGAAGCCTTCGTTCTCGCCAGCCAGATCTTCGGCCTCCAGGCCGGCTACGGCTACGCCGCCACCATCGACCCGGCCACCCAGGCCGACAGCAGTGTCTTGCAGATCCTGGCCCACCTCACCGCCGGCCTGCTGTTCTTCGCCGCCGGGCTGGACCGCGAGGTGATCCGGACCTTCGCGCTCAGCTTCCAGACGTGGCCGCCGGGCGGCTACGCCGTCACCCCGCCCCTGGCCGAGGTTCTGGTGCGCGCCGGCGCGGTGATGTTCTCGACGGCGGTCCGGCTGGCGCTGCCCGTGGTTGGCCTGCTGCTGCTGATTGACGTCTCGCTGGCTCTACTCGGCCGGATCAACGCCCAGCTTCAGTTGCTCATGCTCGCCTTCCCGGCCAAGATGCTCGTTTCGGTGGCCCTGCTGGCGGCCGTCGCGGCGACGCTCCCGGCGCTCTATGCTCACGCGGCGCGTCCGCTCGTCGGGCTGCTCCGGGATCTGGCCGCCGGGACCGGATGAGGGGATCGCGCCATGTCGGACAAGAGCCAACGCACGGAACCACCGACCCAACGGCGCCTCGAAAAGGCCCGCAAGGAGGGCACTTTCCCCGTCAGCCGGGATTTCGTTTCTTCTCTTCAGTTCGTCGCTTTCGTCGGTCTGGTGGCGGCTTTCGGCCCGGAGGCGGTCGGCGGTCTGGGCCGCCTCACCCGCTCGCTGCTGCGGTTCGGCTTCGAACAACCACTCACCCCAGCGGCCGTCGAGCACGTCTTCGCCGGCCTCCTGGCCCCGGCCTGCCTGCCGTTGATGGGAGCCGGCGCCTTGCTTGTGGTTCTTGGCCTGGGTGTCCAACTGGCCACCACCGGGATGGGATTCGCTGTGGCCAAGCTCCGCCCGGATTTCAGCCGCCTCGATCCGGCCAAGCGCCTGCGGAACCTGCCCCGCCAGAACGTGCCGCAGTTCCTGCAGGCGGCCATCCTGCTGCCCTTGTTTCTCGCCATCGTCTATGCGCTCGCAGCCGGCGACCTGCCCGCGCTGCTGGCACTGCCGCTGATGGGCGCTCCAGCCGCCATGGCCGAAGTCGGGCGCATCCTCCAGGAGCTGCTCTGGAGGGCCGCCGCGGCCTTTCTTGTCCTGGGTGCGATCGATCTTTTCCGGCAGCGCCGCCGCTACCGCGAGGACTTGAAGATGACGAAGCAGGAGGTCCGCGACGAGCTCAAGGAGGTCGAAGGCGACCCCCGGACCAAAGCCCGAATCCGCCGCCTCCAGAGGGCCTTGCTCGAACGGCGCATGATGGACGGCGTCGCCCGCTCCACCGCCGTCATCGTCAACCCCACCCATTACGCGGTGGCGATCCGCTACGAGCCCGCCTCGATGGGCGCGCCGCGGGTCCTCGCCAAGGGCAAGAACTATCTCGCCCGGCGCATCCGCGAAAAGGCTCTGGAGCACGAGATCCCCATCATCGAGAACCCACCGCTGGCGCGGGCGCTCTACGAAGCGGTGGAGGTCGGCCAGGAGATTCCCGTGCACCTGTACCGCGCCGTGGCCGAAATCCTGGCCTACATCTATCGGGTCATGGGCGGGCGGCTGCCTGGCGCCGAAGAACGAAGAGCGTGGAGATAGAGCATGGCTGCACCCAGTTCCGCCGTACAATCGGTCCGCGACGCCCCGCCTCCGGTGGCCGAGGCCCGGAACAGGTCACGGAGCTCCGGGAGCCCCGCCCCGGTGGCGGCCGGTTTCCGCTTCGCCTTCCCGAGCGCCGGCTTGGGCGATCTGGCCGTCCCCATCGCCGTGCTGGGCATCGTCCTGGCGATGGTTACGCCGGTGCCCCCGGCGCTGCTCGACATCTTGATCAGCGCCAATATCACTGTCTCGGTCATCGTCCTGCTGGTTTCGATGTACATCACCAGACCGGTCGAGTTCAGCGTCTTCCCCACCACCCTGCTGCTGCTCACCATGTTCCGCCTCGCTCTGAACATCTCTTCCTCCCGGCTGATCCTCCTCAACGGAAACGCGGGCACCTCGGCCGCGGGAGAGGTGATCGAAGCCTTCGGCAACTTCGTGGTCGGCGGCAGTTACATCATCGGCGCCGTGATCTTCCTGGTCCTCATCGCCATCCAGTACGTGGTCATCAACCACGGCGCCGTGCGCATCTCCGAGGTCACCGCCCGCTTCACCCTGGACGCCATGCCGGGCAAGCAGATGTCGATCGATTCGGACCTGAACGCCGGTCTCATCGATGAAGCCGGGGCCCGCCGGCGCCGGAAGGAACTGGCTGCCGAGTCAGAGTTCTACGGCGCCATGGACGGCGCTTCGCGCTTTACCCAGCGCGACGCCGTAGCCAGCATCATCATCACCGCCATCAACATCGTGGCGGGCTTCCTGATCGGCGTGTTCCAGCACGGCATGGACCTGCTCACCGCGCTCCAGACCTACACCGTGCTCACCATCGGCGACGGCCTGGTGACCGTCATTCCGGCGCTGATGATCTCGGTTTCCGGCGGTCTCATCGTCACCCGCGCCGGCGCCGATGCTCGCCTCGGCGCCGAATTCCGCCGTCAGGTCTTCGGCAACGTCCAGCCCCTCTACCTCGCCGGTGCAGTGCTGGTGGCGATGGCCGCCTTCCCCGGTCTGCCCAAGATCCCTTTTCTCATCCTTGGCGCCTCCGTCGGCGGCTACGCCTGGCGGGCGAGCCGGAAAGCGATCACTGCCAAAGAAATGGCGCCCCGGAAGGCGGCGAAGCCGGCGCGTGAGAGCCTTGAAGATCTGCTGCGAGTCGAGCCGCTGGCGATCGAAGTCGGGCTCGGGCTGGTCCGTCTCGTCGAGGGCGGCTCCGATTCTCCCCTGTTGCGCCGCATCGCGGCCATCCGCCGGCAGCTCGCCTCCGAGCTCGGCTACCTGCTGCCGCCGGTCCGGGTCACCGACAACCTCAACCTGAAAGCCGGCGAATACGTGATCTGCCTCAAAGGCGTGGAGGTGGCCCGCTATGAGCTGCAGCTCGGCTGCGAGCTGGCCATCCAGCCCGCCGACGGCAAGGCCGCCAAGATCGAGGGGACGCCGGCGCGGGAGCCGGCCTTCGGAATCCCCGCCCTGTGGGTGCCCGCGGCGCATGCCGAAGCGGCCCGCAAGGCCGGTTACACCGTCGTGGACGCCACCAGCCTGCTGGGAACACACCTGGCCGAGATGGCCCGGACTTTCGCCCACGAACTCTTTTCGCGCCAGGACGCCAAGGCGGTGCTGGAACGCGTCGCCGCCAGCCATCCCCGCGTGGTGGAGGACCTGGTACCAAAATTGCTGCCCCTCAGTACGGTGCAGAAGGTTTTGCAGAATTTGTTGCGCGAACGGGTTTCAATCCGGGACAGCGTTTCCATTTTGGAAGCTCTCGGCGAGGCCGCGCACATTACCCGTAACCCGGTGCTGCTGACCGAGTACGTGCGTCAGGCCATCCGGCGCATGATCGTCAAGCCGTACCTGAACTCCCGCCGCGAGCTCCCCGCTTTCCTGCTCGGTGGAGAGCTCGACGGGGAAATCGAAGCGGCGGTGGAGCACGGCGAGCACACCAGCCACTTGAACCTGCCGCCCGTTCGGGTCCGCGAGATCCTCGAACGAATTACCAAGACCGTCGGAGAGGCGGCCACGCCGGTGGTGCTGCTGGCCGGTTCCGGGTCGCGCTTCTTCGTCCGGCAGATCGCCGAGCCGGCCCTGCGCAATCTTGTGGTCATCGCTCACGGGGAAGTCCCCGCCGAGGTCAAGGTGGTCTCGCTGGGTGTTGTGCAATGAACTCTGCCGTCGCCGGTGAGCGGATACGAAGAGGACGGTGCCGATGAAACTGAAATCCTTTTTTGCTGACAGCGTCGAGGCGGCCCTCGAGAGAGCGCGGAAGGAGCTTGGTCCAGAGGCATTGCTCGTCTACTCTCGGGAGGCGCCGCCGGAGGCCCGGGGCCTGGGCGCATACGAGGTGGTCTTCGCCGCGTCGGCCGGAGAGGGGATCCCGGGAACCGCCGGCCCGGCGCCTGGAGGCAGGGCGACGGCGGCAGAGGGCTCCGGGGAAGCCTGCGGCGCGCTGGTCTCGGCGGAGTTGGGCGAGCTGCGGCGCCAGGTAGGCCGGCTGGCGGCGGCGTTGGCTCGCTCGAGCGTAGTCGCGCCGCCGCCGGGGAGCTTCGCCGAAGCCGCTGAGGCCGCTTCCGAGGGGCTGATCGAGGCGGGACTGGACGATGGTTTCCTGGCCGGGCTGATGGGGCGGCTGCAGGCGCGGTTCGAGCGGCAGAAACCGCCGGAGGGGCCGGCGTTGCCGGCGGCGGTCGGCGGCTGGCTCCGCGAGGAGATCGAGGCGGCCCTGCCCGTGGCCGGCGCCGAGGAGGACGGCCTCGGCGAGCAGGCCGTGCTGCTGGCTGGGCCGCCGGGCTCCGGTAAGACGACCACGCTGGCCAAGCTGGCCGCGCGCTACGGCGTCGAACGGGGCCGCCGGGTGCGGCTGCTTTCCCTCGACGGCGGGCGGGTGGGCGCCGCTCACGAGATCCGGGCCTACGCGGCGATTCTCGGCGCCGGCTGCCGGTTTCTCGAAGCGCCGTCGGAGCTGGCCGCGGCTGCCCTCGACGGCGCCCCTGGGGAGCTGACGCTGATCGACACTCCCGGCTATGCCGGCTCCGACGGCGAGGCTCTGGCGGAGTTGGGCGCTGCCCTCACCCGGCAGCCGCCCATCGACGTCCATCTGGTCCTGCCGGCGACGATGAAGCCTGCCGACCTGCGCCGGGCGGCGGAGCGGTTCCGACCGTTGCGGCCGGATCGGCTGATCTTCACCCGTTTGGACGAGACCGCGTCGCCGGGCTCCGCCGTCGCGGAAGCGATCCGCTCCCGGCTCCCGGTGTCGTTTCTGAGCGTTGGGCGGCGGATCCCCGAGGATCTTGAGGAGGCGAGCGCCGGGCGTCTCGTCGAGCTGCTCGCCGGCGGCGTCGCGAGGCGGCTGGCCGGGCTGTGGAACGCTGAGCGCCGGCCTGCCGCCGGAGCCGGCCGCGCGGCCGCCGCCTGAGGGGTCCGGGAAAGCCGATGAGGGCTGGTGGAGTATCGATGCATCCCTACAAGGCAGCTTCGGAGTCCAAGGCGGAAGAGCGGGAGCGCCTGATCCTCGAGCACCTGCCTCAGGTGCGCTTGATCGCCCGTAGGATTCATGAGCGGTTGCCCGAAAGTGTCAGTCTGGACGACTTGATCTCGACCGGGATCGTCGGCCTGATCTCAGCCATCGACAACTTCGACGCCCGCCACAAAGTCAAGCTCAAGACTTACGCCGAGTACAAGATTCGGGGCGCGATCCTCGATAGCCTGCGCGGGCTTGACTGGGCGCCGAGAAAACAGCGTAAGAAGGCCAAGCAGATCGAGGCGGCCATCGCCGTCCTGGAGCAGAAGCTGCAACGCAGCCCGTCCGAAGAGGAGATCGCTTCCGAGCTCGGCATCGACCTGGACGAGTACCACTCCTGGCTGGTCGACGTACGCGGCGTCAATCTCGGCAGCCTGGAAGCCGTCACCGGCGAAGAGGACGGCCGCGACCTGCTCCAGTTCATCTCCGACAGCGAAGAGCACTGGCCCTCACGCCTGGTGGAGCGCTCCGAACTCGAACGGGTTCTGGCCGAGGCGATCGAGAAGATGCCCTACATCGAGCGGACGATACTTAGCCTGTACTACTACGAGGAACTCACGTTGCGCGAGGTGGCCAAGATCGTAAAGCTGCATGAGTCCCGGGTCTCGCAGCTCAAGAGCCAGGCGATTCTGCGCCTGCGCAGCTACATCCAGAAACGCTGGCCGGGAGGGCGCGACTAAGCGGTCCGGCGGTTGGGCCGCCGAAGAAGGACGGCAGCCATGGAAGCCAAGGAATCAAGCAGCGCCGCACGCATCCTGGAATGGGTTGCCGAAGAGTGGCGGAAGACCGTCGCCGCCATCTTGGAAACCTTTATCGGGGAGGCGGTGGAAACCAGCGCCGCGTCCGGGTCGCCCCCGGAAGGGCTATCCTGGCAGCGAATCGACTTCGACCTTGCTCCAGGAGCATCCGTCTTCGTGGGTGTGGATCCGGAGGACCGGAACCGGATTGCCGGGGCGATGCTCGAGGCTACTTCAGGCTCCTCCGGGGCCCAGGACGAGGCCGAGGCGGCGGCCGTTTGCGAGGAGTGTTTTTCACAAGCGGCGGCCGGGTTGGCTCAGGCGTTGACTAGCCGCCTGGGCGGGGAAACGGCGCCCAGCGGGAAGACCGAAGCGCCTCCCCCGCCGGGGACCTCCTTCCGGGTGGTGACGGTCCGGCTGCCCGGCGGCGCCGAAGCATCCCAATGGCTGGCGGTGTCCGCCGCGCTGGCGGATGTCGTTTCGGCGCCGCAAGCCCCCGCTCCCGACGCTCCACTGGAACCGCCGCGGGAACGCGCCCGCCTCGGTCCAGGGGTTTCCGGCGATTCTTGCGGGGGCGTCGAGGTGCTCCTCGATGTCGAACTCCCGGTCAGCGCCTCGTTCGGGCGGGCCCACCTGCCGCTCAAGGACGTGCTGAAACTGACTTCTGGCTCCATCGTGGAACTCAACCGTTCGGTTTCCGAGCCGGTGGAGATCATCGTCAACAACTGTGTCATCGCCCGCGGCGAGGTTGTCGTCGTCGAGGGCAATTACGGCGTGCGCATCACCGAGATCATCAGCCGTTGCGAACGGCTCCGCACACTGATTTGAACCTTTGGGGAGACGCGAGATATGGAGAACCTGATCTTGCTTCTGTTGGTGGATGGCCTGCTGGCCGCCGGGCTCTTGCTGGCGGCCGGCCTGTTCCTGGCCTCGAAAAGAGAGATCGCCCGCGTGGCTCTCCGCCGCCGGCGCGGCGATGAAGCCCTGGCGCAGTCCCTGGACCAGCTCAGGAAGGAACTCGAAGCCCTGCGCGCCGGGGCCGCCGAGCTGGATCGCCGGCTGCGTGAGCTTCCCGTTTCGGCCGCCCCGGAGGCCGAGATGGACCCCGTCCGGCGCTCCCAGGTGCTCCGCATGCACCGCCGCGGAGAACGGCCCGAACAGATCGCCGCCGTCCTGGGGCTGCCGCGGGGCGAAGTCGATCTGTTGCTGAAACTGCAACGCATCTCGAACGCCGCCTGACTCTCGAACGCTCGTTCGGCGCCGCCGGGAGCCGCAGGATCGGCGTCCCGTCGGGTCCCAACGGTCGCGCTGTCGTCGATGGCCGGTCGGTGCGATCCCCGACACGCAGCCTCCCGCCCTTCAGCCGTTGGCGCTCCCTCTGGCGTTGGAACCCACCGCGGTTGGCGGACCATCTTACATTGGACAGGCCTCTGCCGCCCATGGCGACGTCCCCGGTAGTACAATGCCCGCGGAGGCCGTTGATGCTTTGCCGCTTCGCCGCCGTTGCCGCGCCCATTACCCTTTGTGCTCTTGCCCCCGGCTGCGGAACGCGAACCTGGACCGGTTCACTTCCTGTCCTCGAGCGCGCTCCTCGCGCCGAGGAGCTCGCCGCCTACCCCGTCAGCGGCCGTCCGGCCGGCGTCAATCCCCCCGGCTTCTGCTGGACTCCCCATGACGAGGCGGCCAGCTACCGGTTGGAAGTAGCCGCGGCGGACTCTCCTCAACGTCTGGTGCTCCGGGCCGCCAATCTCTCTTCTACCGTTTTTCCGCCCGCGGAGCCTCTCCCGCCCGGCGACTACCTCTGGCAGGTCGTCTACGTCGGCTCCGACGGCGCCGACTATGGCGTCTCGCAAACCCGCCGGTTCTCTCTTCCGGAAGACGCCCCGGAATTGCCGATGCCCGACGTCGCCGCACTGGAACGCCGCCTCGCCGGCGTGCGGCCGCGCCTCTTCCTCGCCGGAGACCGCCTGGAACGCATCCGCGAAGCGGTCAAACAAGGCCGCGCCCCGCTCTGGGACTTCTTCATCGCCGCTGCCGATGACGCCCTCGAGGAACCCCTGTACCCGGAACCTGAAGGCTACCGTGGCGGCCGGTTCAATGTGGACGACTGGCGCCGCATTTACCGTCCCGCCAAGATCGGCAGCGCTCACCTGGCGCGCCTCGCCCTCGCCTACCGGATTACCGGCGAGAGGAAATACCTCGAAGGCGCACGCCGCTGGATGCTCCACATCGCCTCCTGGGATCCGAAAGGCGTCATCAGCCACGACGTTCCCCAGATCGACGGCTCGGAAGGTAATGATGAAGGCTCCATGCCGGTGCTCGAGCGCATGGCCTTCGCCTGGGACTGGATCGGCCACGAGCTGACCCCCCAGGAGCGCGCCAAGGTCCTCGCCGTCATGGCCGAGCGCGGCAACCAGGTACTCCGGCTCTTGCACAAGCAGGACTTCCTCTCCCACCCGTTTTCCAACCACGAGGGCCGGGTGCTTGCCTTCCTCGGCAACGCCGGACTCTCGTTCCTTGGCGACATCCCCGAAGCCCGCGACTGGCTCGACTACGTGTTGCGCTGCTATCTGACGTCGTTTCCCGCCTGGGGCGGCGATGGTGGGGGCTGGGCCCAGGGCATCGGCTACTGGGGCGCTTACGTCTACTGGCTCAGCACTTTCGCTGAGTCCCTGCGGGATGTCACCGACACCGACATCCTGCGGCGGCCTTTCTACCGCAACAACGGTTATTTCCCGCTCTTCTTCCACCCGCCCTACGCGCCCATGGGCGCTTTCGGCGACGGCGGCGACGGCAAGCCCAGCCTCCACGAGAAGATGCTCGTCGATTACTGGGCCGAGACGTTCCGCGATCCCCTGCTCAAGTGGCACGCCGCCTCGATCCGGGTGCCCGCCCCCCCGAAGCTCACCGATGCCGGCGAGAAGCGGCGATGGAATGAGTGGTTCCTCGAGGACGTGGTCTCCACCTGGCGCTCCGCCGATCCACCCGCCGTCGAGCCCCGGGCGCCCGATGGGAAACCCGCCGCCCGGTTTCTTCCCAACATCGGCTGGGTGGCCATGCACTCGGCCCTCGGCGATGCGCAAAACGACGTCTGGGCGCTGTTCAAGTCCAGCCGTTTCGGCTCCTTCAGCCACAGCCACGGCGACCAGAACACTTTCCAACTCAACGCCTACGGCGAGGCGCTGGCGATCGACTCCGGCTACTACCCCTTCTACGGCAGCCCCCACCACGTGCTCTGGACCCGCCAGACGCGGGCCCACAACGGCATCCTCGTCAACGGCCGCGGCCAGCCGCCCTTCAGTTGGGACGCTTCGGGAAACATCGAGTACTTCGAGGAAAAAGCCGGCGTCATGATCGCCCGGGGCCAGGCGGCGCAAGCCTATAACGTCCCCATGCGCCCCAGCACTCTCGAGCTGTGGCGCAAGCACCTCGAGGAGCCCGTGCCGCCGATGGACCCCAAGGTGGAGAGCTTCGAGCGCACCGTGGCCTTCGTCACCGCTGCGGCGCGGCCTTTCCTCGTCGTCTACGACCATCTCGAGACCGCCTCGCCGACGAGGTTTGACTGGCTTCTCCACGCCCTTGAAGGAATGGAACTCCACGGCTCCGCCGGGGCCGTTACGATCCGCCGCGGCAAGGCCCGTTGCGCCGTGCGGCTGATTTCCACGGCCCCGTTGCGCTTCTCGCAGTTCGGCGGCTTCCCGGTCCCGCCCGAAGAGCGGGCCGCCGGCTCGCCGGACCAGTGGCACCTCACCGCCCGCACCCGGCAAGCGCGCGACGAAATAAAATTCCTGGCAGTTCTCGTCCCTTACCGCGCCGGCGAAAGTGAACCCGGAATCACCCGGCTCGAGGGCGATCGGTCCGCCGGGTTCCGCATCGATGACGTGGAAGTGGCCGCCTGGTGGGGGAGCGGCCCCACCGGGCCGATTTCTGTTGAGGGCCTGGAGGGCTCCGGGCGGCTACTGATTCGCACCGGCGCCGCTGTCGTCGCCTCCGAGTGATCCGCGGCGTTGCGCCGCACCACGTCGTGACCCGGCGAACCCGATCTACGAGCAGCCCCGGCCGAGCTTCAACTTCTTCCGCGTAGCCGGCTTCTTCCGCGGCGTGGTCTTGGGCGGCGGAGGCGGAGCCGCTGCCGGGGCGGCGGAACCCTGCGGCTGCCCGGGGGCCCCCATGAAGTACGACCGGATCTGCTTCGCCCGCTGGTAGCCGGCCGGATCCTGGTCCTCGGACCACAGGCTCCGGGGCGTCATCACCTCGGCCCACCACGCGCTGATGCCGGCCTTCAGCGAATAGGCGTCATAGCCCTTCAGCGCCAACAGCAACTGCGCCTGCGCGGAGTGGCCCGCCCCCAGCCCGTAGACGACGATCTTCTTGCCGCGTTCCAGCCGCTTCAGCCCGGCCGCCGTAAACAGCTCGCTCATCGGAATGTTCACCGCCGTCGGAATGTGATAGTCATCGAACTTCCACGGCTCCCGGATGTCAACGAGCTGGAAATCGTCCCGTTTCTCGATCAGCCATTGCGCCAGCTCGCCCGGGGTGACGTGGTCCTGCTGGGAGACGATCACTTCCGCAATCGATTCCGCGTTTATCGGCCCCGCGCCTGCGCCCGTCGCCAGCGTCGAGCCGAACGCCAGCACCACGCCCAGCAACAGCGCGGTTCCAGCCGCCACCTGCTTTCCGCTCAAACTCACATTGATCCTCATTCGTTGCCCTCCCCCGTCGATTTCCCATAGGTCTTGGCGAACAGGTCCCATTCGCCTTCGCTCTTTTCCGCTACCCAGAACGCTCCGACCGCCATCGCCACGACGGCGAGGATCACGATCCCCACGTTCAAGTCCAACCACTCCGGCAGAGTCAGTGTTCCGAGCGAACCGGAAACGTAGAACTCCTCCACCGCCGGATACAGCAGCCCGAACACCACCCCTCCGGCGACGATTCCGGCAAGGAAGAACAAGGCGTCCAGGCGACCGACCACGGCCGCCACCACCGAAGTCCCTGGGCAGTAGCCGCCCATGATGAAGCCGGTCCCCAGCAGTAGCCCGCCGAGGAGCTGCGGCCAAACGTAAGTCGGCGGGATGTATACGAGACTCATGTCGATCCACCCCAGCGCCGACAAATAGCCCAGGCCCAACATCGCCGTAACAATGGCGGTGAACATCACCTTCAGCACGGACCAGTCCCGGAAGTAGAACTGCCCCGTCAGCTTGCGCGCCGAAGAGAACCCGGCTCTTTCCAGGAAGAAGCCGAAGAAAAACCCAATCACCACCGCCAGCGTCAAGTAGACGCCGAGAGAGAACGATTCAAAGTAAGGAGCGTTCACGTCCAATCCCTCCTCAGCAGATACGCACCGGCGAAACCGGCGGCGAAGACCGCCATCATGAAAATCCACGAGCCCGCAGCCAGCACGGCGCCGCCGCTCAGCGCCTGCCCGCTCGTACACCCGCGCGCAAAGCGCGCGCCGATGGCCGAGAGCATCCCGCCGGTGAACGCCAGCGCGTAACGCCGCCGGTTGGAAATCCGCGGACCTTTCTCGACCATCACCTTCAGCCGGCCTCCCAGCCAGCCGGATACGAAGCCGCCGATCATCACGCCGATCACTTCAAACACCACGAAGTTCACCAGCGGGGACTGCCCTTCGCCGAGATAGCGGCCCCAGAACGGACTGGCGGCGGCCTGTTCGGGAGCTACTGCGCCCAGCAAGGCCGCTGTCCACCGCACAAAGGCGCTCGACGCCCCCAGTCCTTCGCCCATCAGAATGAAGCTCGCCAGCAGCGTCAGCCCCAGGCCGAATCCGGCCGCATAAGGCGGCCAGTCGTTCGGACTCCGCAGCGCCCGGCGAAGCCAGGACCCGCGCTCGGCCGCCGGCCGCTCCTGGGCTGAAGCAAGCGGCTCAGTAGGCTCAGTAAAGGTTGTGTTGCGTTCCTCACTTGTCGCCATTTCATCTCCTGTTGCCGTCGCCCCGGCTCCAGCTTCTCCGTTCGTTCTGGCCCACGCCAGTTCCAACTTCCGCCTCCACTTCAGTTCCTCCAGCTTGTACTCGCGCCACCACTTGAAGTGGTGCCGGTAGGCGAACAACTCATTCACTTTGCCGGTGAACATGGAAAAGAACGCCGGCTTTTCCTCAGGGAATACGGCGGCCATGTAGACATGGACCATCAGCCCGGAAACGATCAGGCCCACCGCCGTGAAGTGCGCCACGATGGCCGCCCGGATCCACTCGGGGCTTCCCCAGTGGAAGGTCATCATCAACCCGGTGATCATGATCACGGGCACGAGCGAGTAGACAGCCAGGGCGAATAGCTTCTGGCCCGCATTGTAGTTGCTCTGCGGGGGAAGCGGTTCGTCGCTGCGCCCGAGCAGCCGCAGGGCGCGGACCATCAGCCAGCGGATGTCATCCCTGTCCAGCGCGATCTCCTTGCGGTAGACCTGCCGCAGCAGGTAAGTCCGGAAGCCGAACGTCCCGTAGATCGCGAAGACGAAGATCCAGGCCAGGCCCACCGCTATGTGAAAGTGGAGCAGGTTGGACCGCGTCCCGAACAGCGTCTCGACCATCCGGATGTACCATTCCGGCGCGAAGCGGAACTCGGGCGAAGAGATGAGCGCCGCGCCCGTGGCCACCTCCAGGAACCAGACGGTGGCGTTGAACCAGTGAAGCAGGATGATGGCCACATGATGTTTCTTGATCTGCTTCTGCGCCATCGCCTCGGCCTGCTGCGGGCTCAGCGGGACGGGCTTCTCAGGGATCTCCGGAAACTTCGCCGTTTCTGTCGCCATGGCCTAATCCTCGAACTGTTCCTCGCCGTGCCAGAGCTGGTAGAAGAACGCCACCGCCTGGCCCAGGAACGTGGCGCCGACAGCCGCGAACACCAGCGGTTTCACCACCTTGCTCCACCAGTCGCCGGCTTTCGGCATACGTGGCTCCCGCGGGGCGAACCTCGCCGCGACCAGCTCCAGTTGCTGTTCTGTTCCCAGGTAATACACGTTCGGCCCGACCGCTACCTCATCGGTTTCGAGCCTCTTGGCTCCACGGTCATACACCAGCCGGAAGACTTCGCTCGAGCGGTCTTCGAGGTCGCCGAAGAACTTCGCGTGGGCCGTGCACGTCTCCACGCACGCGGGCAGTTCTCCCCGCTGGAGCCGGGCGCTGCAGAAATCGCACTTGTCCACCTTGTTCGTGACCGGGTCGATGTGGCGGGCGTCGTACGGGCAGGCTTCGACGCAGAAGCCGCACCCGATACAGAGATCCTTGTCCACCGCGACGATGCCGTCGGTTCCCTGGAATGTCGCCCCGGTCGGGCAGGGCTTCACACACGGCGGGTCGTCGCAATGGTTGCACTGGGAAACGAAGACGCTCTCCATCACGTTCGGGAACTTGCCGATGGCCCCGGTGGAAGCGACTTTCGTGCGCGCGAAGCCGGGCGGCACGTTCCATTCCACGTTGCAGGCCACCGTGCAGGCGTGGCAGGCGACGCACTTCTTCAGATCGATCACCATTGCGTAGCGCGCCATCAGCCGGCCTCCTCTCCACTCAGCAGGCGGACGAAGTTCACCCGCATGCCGGTACCGCCCATCATCGGATCGATCTTGACCCGCGTCATGAGCCCGGCGTCGGAAGCCCCCTTGCCATACGCCAGATGCAGCTTCGGGGAGCGATGCCCGAAGCCGTGGACCATGTAGGCGCAGTCCGGCCGGATTCCCGGCGTAACCCGGAGCCGGACGGCGTTCGTCTGCACGCCGTCGGAGTTCTCCAGCACCACCATCTGCCCGTCGGCCAGCGACAGCGCCCGGGCCGCCTCGTCATTGACCCATACTTCGTTCTCGTCCATCAGCCCGTCCAGGATCGCGTTGTTCTCGCTGCGGGCGAACGAGTGCACCGGCGCCCGTCCGTAGATGAGCCGGAACCAGCCCGGCGGTGGATCTTCGACCGGCGTGTACCGCGGCAACGGGTCGAACCCGTACTCTTCAGCCAGCGTCGAGTAGAGCTCGATCTTGCCGCTGGGCGTCGGAAACAGCGGGCCGTCCTCCGGACGCCGGTTCTCCAGGTACGGGCGCCCCGGGAACTTCACCGCCCCGCGCGCCCGCAGCGCCGCCGGGTTCACGCCCAGCGGCTTCACCAGCATCTCCAGGTGCTCTTCCGGCGTTTCCCACGGAAGATACGCCTTGAGCCCCAGCCGCTTCGCCAGCTCCTTGGCGATCCACCAGCCCGGCCGGGACTCGTACATCGGTTTCACGGCCGGGAACCGCACGGCGAGGAACGGCTCTTTGGCCGTCACCACCACGTGCGGCATGTCGTAGCGCTCCAGATAGGTGGCCTCCGGAAGTACCAGGTCGGCGTAGAGCGTCTGCTCCACCGGAAGCACGTCCACCACCGCCAGCAGGTCCAGCTTGTCGATCGCTTGCAGCGTCTTTTCGCGCTGGGGGATGCTTTCGAGCACGTTCTGCCCATATACGATCCAGCCTTTGATCGGGTACGGCTGCCCCGTAAGCGTGGCGTCGATGAGCCCGTTCGTCACTCCTTGTTCCTCGGAAGCGAACGGGTATTTGTCGCCGGCGCCGTCGGCCCGGCCTCTTTCCGATTCCGGCATCGGCGGCGTCGGGATCTTGCCCGTCGAGATCGGTGTCGGCAGGAAGATTCCTCCCTTGCGCCCCCACGCCCCCAGCAGGGCCGTCACGATGGCCATGGCCCGCGCCCGCTGGGAATCGTCCCCGTACCAGGTGACGTGCCGTCCCGGGTGCAGCGCCACCGCCGGCTTCGCCTCCGCCATCGCCCGCGCCGTCGCCCGGATCTTCGCCGCCGGGATCTCGGTGATCGGCTCGGCCCACTCCGGCGTCAACCCCTGGACGTGCCGCGCCAGCCGGTCGAATCCCGTCGCATACCGCCGGATGTAGTCCCGGTCATAGGCGCCGTCGGAGATCAACACGTTCATCCATGCCAGAAGCAGCGCGATATCTGTGCCCGGCCGGATCGGCAGCCACCAGTCGGCTTTGGCCGCGGCAGTGGACAGGCGCGGATCGACGACGATCAGCTTCGCCCCCCGCCCCAGCGCTCCGGCGAACTGCGTGATCTGGCTCGTGAAGACGTTCTCGCCGATGTGCGTGCCGATCAGCACGATCAGCCGCGTCTCGTCGAAGTCCACCGGCTCGGGTGAGCCGAGCCCTTGCCCGAAGGTCAGGGCGTAGCCGACCTCCCGCGGTCCCCGGCACTGGGCGAACGCCGGTTCGGCATGATTCGGCGTCCCGTAGGCCTCCATCACGATCCGGAAGAATGCCGAGGCGACCCCGTGCGGGAAGAACGCTACGGCCTCCGGACCGTGTTTCGCTTTGATCTCCTGCAGCCGTTCGGCCAGGTAGTCCAGCGCCGTTTCCCAGCTCACCCGCCGGAACTTGCCTTCTCCCCGGGCCCCGGTGCGCAGCATCGGGTATTTCAGCCGGTCCGGATCGTAAGTCAGCCCGATGCCGGCGTTGCCCCGGGCGCAGAGGCGGCCTTTGGTGAGCGGATGGTCCGGGTTGCCCTCGATGCGGACCACCTTGCCGTTTTCCACCTCGGCGAGAATACCGCAACGCCAGAAGCACATCTCGCAGTTCGAGGCGATGGTGTGGACCGGGGTGACGCCGTGATGGCCCGGCGGCGCCGGTCCTTCACCCGGCGCGCCTCTTGCGGCGCCGGCCATCGTGCCTGCCACCGCCGCTGAACGCAGGAAGTCGCGGCGCGTTCCGCCCATGTTCCTCCTTTCCCGTCAGCCGCCGGAGAGCGGGCCTCTCCAGCGTGACGCGCCGGCCGCCGAGAGCCGGTTGTGCCGTTATACCGGATATGGCTATCCGGATTCCGCGGCCGGGTCCATTGCCTTCGTGATCCCCGGCCCGCCTGCCGCCTGCGCCGGCAAAGCTCTCCGGCTGTTGAACTGATGCTCCATCGACCCGTTCCGATGCTCTTCAACAAGCGGCTTTGGCCTTCGTTGCTACCAAGCCAAATCCGGCATGACGGTCTCAAATGTTCAGGATTCGGTCACCCGGCGAAGGTGACACTTTTCCGGGCCTGCTCCTCATCTTCAATTGCGGACGGCTCTGCGGCTCGGTCTCGTGGTAATGCCGGGATTCCTCGGGCTTCACTTAGCCCCGGCGCCCTGCAGCGGGAAAGGACGCGGCGGCGTCGGGAAGGCCGGAGACGGGCTCGCCGTCGTGCGTGTCAATTCGCCGGTCACCGGCCGCTGCACGGGCCGATCCCTCTGTGTTCCAGCCGTTTGCCCCCGGCCGGGACCGTTCGGGGAGCGATTCCGTGCTACAACCTGACGTGGGGCCGCGAGACGTCGGCTCTCGGAAACGGTCGATCTCCATGGCGGATCCGATGACAGTGCGGCGGGGTCTCGGGCGCCGCCCGGAGGGCCCGCTGTCTTCGCCTTTTTTTCGCAGTAACTTACTGCCGCTTCCGGGTGACGCCGCCCCGGCGCGACGCGTCACACGTCCCGCTAACACTAAGATAGGAAACGGGATATCGTTTTCAACGTTCTGCGTGATTTCTGAACGTTACGCGCCACGCTTCACGGCGGACGGGTTGGCCGTGGGGTGCGGCCGCCGCGGACCCGGGCTCGGACGTTACCCGGCGCAGGCCGGCCGGCGCTCGAGCAGCCCCTGCTCCCAGTACCAGCGGATGGCCTCGCGGAGGCTCTCCCGGATGGGACGGTAGCGAATCCCCAGTTCCCGAGCGGCTTTCGACCCATCCACCCGGAAGCCGTGCCGGGCGACCTCGAAGGAATCACGGGTGAGCACCGGCCGCCGTCCGGTGCGCCGTGCCCGCCATTCCTCGAAACGGGCGAACCAGCCGGCGGCGACGCTGGGCACGAAGGGCGGCCGCCGGACGCCGGCCAGCTCCGCCACCATGCCGAAGAACTCCCGGGTGGTCAGGATCTCGGCGGCGAGGATGAAGGTCTCGCCCCAGCGTTCCTGTTCGGCTGCGGCTACGTGCCCCCGGGCGGCGTCGCCGGCGTCCACGAAGGTGAGCACGCCGTGGAACAGCGCCGGGAACCGGCCGTTGATCATGTCAATCACCGCCTGGCCCGTGGGCTTCAGATCGCCGGGACCGGTGACGGCCGCCGGCTGCAGGATCACCATCGGCAGGCGTCCGGCATACTCCCGGGCCGCCTGCTCGGCGCGGTGCTTCGCCTCCTCGTAGGCGGTGAGGAAGTAGCCGCGGTGCGGGGTCCTCTCAGTGCCGGTTTGGCCCCGCCGTTCGCCGACGCAGGCCGCCGTCGAAGTGTAGACGGCCCGCCGGACGCCGGCTTTCAGGGCCGCCTCGAGGGCGTTGCGGGTACCCTCGACCTCGGTGCGCATCAACAGATCCTTGTCGGGCACCCAGGTCTCATAGATCGCCGCGGCGTGGAAGAGCGTATCGCAGCCTTCCAGAGCCCGCTCGATGGAGCCGCGGTCGAGAATGTCGCCGCGGGCGATCTCGACACCGAGCTTCTCGAGCGCGGCGGTCTTCGAGGTGGGCCGCGCCAGGACGCGGACGCGGTGGCCGCGGCGCAGCAGCTCGCGCACGATCGCCCCGCCGACGAAACCCGTGCCGCCGGTCACCAGCGCGTTCATCGTGGGGGGCCTTGGCGGCATGGGAGAGTCCTATTTTCTCATTGCGCGCCGCCGCCGGGCGTTGCCTTTCCGGTCTCGGAGATGCGCCGGCTCTATAAAATGGATAGCGGGGGAGGGAAAGCGATGTCGGCCGCACTCGTCTTTGCGGTGTACGGCTCGGTCATCGTCGTGGCCTTGGCCGTTCTTCACTTCTTCCGGGCCAGACGGTGGTACTGGCACGCCCTCAGCGTGCTGCTGGCGCTGGTCATCGGTCTGATGCCGATGCCCTCCGGGTGGAACACTCCGGCGCACGAGCTCTCCGTCGGGGCTGTGTTCCTGTTCCTGTTCCTCTGGGGGGTCTGTGCGCCGCTGTTCCCGCGGCACGGGCACGGCGGCGAGCGCCATGCGCCGCCACACCGGGCCTGACGGCCGGGCGATGGTGACCGTGAGGCTGCTCGAGCGGGCCTCTCACGGCTCGTAGAGAAAGCGGGGGTAGCGGTCGATTTGCGCCTGGCCGCGTGGCCTGGCCAGGCAGTAGATCTGCTCGCCTCGAAGCCCGGTGTCGAAGCCGTGGTCGCGGAGCAGTTGCCAGGCCCACGTGCCTTCTTCGTGGCCGCCGATCCTGCCGGTGAAAAGGCGCTCGATCCGGAAGCCGGCGGCCCCGAGCAACTGCGCCAGCTCGTACGGCGTGTACTCCCGGATGTGGGGGCTCTCGCCCGAGTGCCCCTCCGGGTGCGGGTAGCAGGAGAAGATCTGCGGATTCTGCCGGCCGAGCAGCACGCGGACGACGCTCGAGAGGCTGGCGCAGTTCGGCGTCGTGAGCACCAGCGCGCCGCCGGGGGCCAGGACCCGCCGGATCTCGACGAGCATGTGCATCGGATCCTCGCGTAGGTGCTCGAGGATCTCACAGGCGAGCACGCAGTGGAAAAAGCCGCCCGGGTACGGGAAGGAATCCCGTTCGGCGTCGAAAAGGTCGATCCGGCAACCGAAGGTTTCGCCGGACGGCAGCCGGAGCTCCTTCCACTCGTGGCGGCCCGCCGGCCCGTAGTAGGCTCCGCGGACCTCTGAATAGCCCAGCCGGAGCGCCAACGCCGGCGTCATCTGCATGTAGCAGCCGAGCTCGAGCGCCCGGCCGCCCGCCGGAGCCGGCGGCACGAGAGCCATCGTCCGGGCGAGGCGTTCCCTGTGCGTGGCGCGGTAGGCGGCGTCGCCGGAGCCGAGCTCGTCGAAGAACTCGAGCCACCCGGCCAGCTCAGCTTCCTCCGGGGGCTGGAAATAGGGGGCGGGGGCCGCGCGCCGGGTGATCGCGATGTCGGCCGCCTGCAGCAGACGCCGAAGTTTGCCCAGCAGGTTCAGCCTCACTCCCCCATCTTATGGGGGCGCGGTCCGGCGCCGGAGACCGGCCGTGAAGAAGGGCTTCCGCGGTGCTGCGTAATCGTTTTAGAATAGGCGGAACCGGAGATTGCTATGGAACGGAAAACAGCCAACGTTATCGTGATCGCTCTCGGGCTCTCGTTCTTGTTCGCCGGGGCGTGTTCGACGAGCCCGCCGCCGCCCGACGAGTCCGAGATCCAGAAGCGGACCGCCGAGGCGTTGAAACGCTTCGACGACATGAAGTTCGGCATGTTCATCCACTGGGGGCTCTACGCCATCCCCGCCGGCGAGTGGAAGGGCAAGTACGTGCGCGGCATCGGCGAGTGGATCATGTTCCGCGAAAAGATCCCGGTGGCCGAGTATGAGAAGCTGGCCGAGCAGTTCAACCCGGTGAAGTTCAGCGGCGACGAGTGGGCGCAGCTCGCCCAGGACGCCGGTATGCGCTACATGGTGATCACCTCGAAGCACCACGACGGCTTCGCCATGTTCCACTCCAAGGCCTCGCCGTACAACATCGTCGATGCGACGCCCTACGGCAAGGACCCGATGAAGGAGCTTTCGGCCGCCTGCGCCCGCCGGGGCATCGCCTTCGGCTTCTACTACTCCCAGGACCAGGACTGGCACGAGCCGAACGCCCGGGGCAACACCTGGGACTTCCCCGAAGAGCGCAACCCGGAGATCTATCTGCGCAACAAGGTCTTCCCGCAGGTCGAGGAGATCCTCAGCAACTACGGCAAGCTGGCGCTGATCTGGTTCGATACGCCCGGCATCCTCTCCGAGGCCCAGGTCACCGAACTGCGCGACCTGGTCAAGAGGCTCCAGCCGGACTGCCTGCTCAACAGCCGCATCGGCCACGGCAAGGGCGACTACATCCAGACCGGCGACAACGCCATCCCCATCCAGGTCTATACCAAGGACGGCAAGTGGGAGGTGCCCGCCACCCTGAACGACACCTGGGGCTACAAGAAGAACGACCACCACTGGAAGGATCCCCGCGACTTGATCGGCAAGCTTGCCGACATCGTCAGCAAGGGCGGCAACTACCTGCTGAACGTCGGGCCCACGGCCGAGGGCGTGATCCCGAAGCCGAGCCAGGACATCCTGCGGACCATGGGCAAGTGGCTCGAGGCGAACGGCGAATCGATCTACGGCGCCTCGCCCAGCCCGTTCTACTTCCCGGACATCACCTGGCGGGCGACGGTGAAGCCGGGCAAGCTCTACCTGCACATCCTGAACTGGCCCGGCAAGAAGTTCCGCTTCGAGGGCCTGGAAAGCGAAGTGAAGAGGGCCTACTTCCTGGCCAACGGCGACGAGGTTCCCTTCCGCCGGGACGGCGCGGCGCTGATCTTCGATTTGCCGGCCCAGCCGGTCGATCCCTATGACACGGTGCTCGTACTTGAGCTGGCCGACGAGACGCCCAGGGTCGCCGACGGCTACCGCGCCGGCCAGTTGCCGGACCGCATGGACCTCTACGCCTGGGCGGCGCGGCTCCGCGGCGAAGAGATCCGCTACGACTTCGACACCCTCAGCGCCACCAACTTCGTCCCCGCCGAGCAGTTCGCCAACGAGCTGTGGTGGTACCCCTACGGGGCGCTCGACGGCGAGTATGAAGTCGAGCTGACCTACGCCTGCGACAACGCCGAGGCCGGCGGCACGCTTCGGCTGGCCACCGGCGGCCGGCGGACCCCGCGGAAGAGCGGGATCGAGTGGAAAGTCTCGGCGACCGGCGGCAAGTTCGTCACCAGGAAGCTGCCGGGCAAGATCACCGTCGACCCGAAGACCGGCATGATCATCCTGGGCATCGACGGCGAGCAGAGTTCCGGCATCAGGGTGCGCAAGATCACCTTGATCCGGCAGACTGTCTGAGCGGCGGAGCGCCTACTTGCGCGACGCATAGGCGGTCGCCGTGACGAACCAGCCGAGCGAGGCTGCGGCGAAGAGGTTCTCGAAGGCCGCCTCGGCGAGCCAGCCCTGGAAGTAGGCCGCCGGGGCGGCCAGGCACGTCAGCAGCGAAACGGCGGCCACGGCCGCGCAAACCGTCTTAAGCATAGCGGGCCTCCTTGGCGGTGAGCTTGACGAGCAGCGTGTAGGCGGCCACGGCGAGGAACCAGCCCGGCAGCCACAGATAAAAGAGGTGGAGCGGCAGGAAACGGCAGACGGCCAACGTGCCCACCCAGACCGCCAGCGCCTGCCAGTTCAGCAGCAGCTTGCCTTCCTCAGCCCGGTAGCGGGGCAGCCCGAGGCGGGGGAAGATCCAGTGCTCGGCGAAGACGACGGCCCCGATGGGCATCAGCACCAGCCCGTAGATCGCCACGTAGTCGAGCAGCTTCATGAAGAAGACCGGGAAGCAAGCGAGCACGGCCGTCACCATCCCCGCGGCCAGGGTGATCTTCCATCGCGGCCAGCCCGGCGTGATCACCTGAAGCGCCAGGCCCACACGGTAGAGGGTGGGGTTCGCCGTCGTCCAACCGGCCAGCAGGACGCCGAAGACCCCGGCCACGCCCACCGCCGTGTAGGCCATCAGCCCCGGGTTCATCTCCCGGCCGATGGCCGCCACCATGATGCCCGAGCATAGCCAAGCCAGCATGTGCCCCGGGTACATGCCGAAGGCCGAGTAGAGGCCGTACTTCCAGCTCCGGGCGTAGCGGAACAGGGCCATGTCCGAGAGGCCCACGTGCATGGCCAGGTTGGCGAACCAGGCGAAGAAAGCGATGTGCCACAACCCGAACCGCTCCTGGCCTTCGGTGGGCACGCCGTTCCAGACCTTGGTGGTCATGACCTCCCAGAAGTTGTCCAGGTTCGGGTGGACGCCGAGCTTGGGCAGCGTGGCCACGGCCCCGGCGATGAAGACGACGAAGATCCAGGGCGAGCAGACGCCGGCGAAGCGGCTGAGCTTCTCGAAGCCGAGGATCGCCAGGATGGTGAAGGCCACGCCGATCGAGAAGGTCGTCACCACCCAGCCGATGCTGCTCGGGTAGACGTCGGTGAGCGCCGGCGTCTCGATGCCGAAGCCCAGGCCCACCGCCGTGGAGGCCACCGACACCATCGCCCCGGCCAGGATGCAGTAGAGGAACGCGTTGGCGATGTTGTAGAGGAACGTCAGGCCCGGCCCGGCGATCTTCTGCAGGTACCAGTAGAGCGTCAGGCGGGTCTGGACGGCGATCGGAGCGCAGATGAAGGTCCAGGAGAGCACCGCCAGCAGGTTGCCCACCAGCAGGCCGAGGATCAGATCCCGGGCGGTGACCCCGTGCAGGACGAAGAAGGCCCCGATGACGAACTCGGTGGCGGCGACGTGCTCGCCGGCGAACAGGCCCGCAAACCGCCGGCCGGACTGGAGCTTGTCCTCGGTGACCGGCTCGCGATCGAACTCGTAGAGCTTGTCCATGCGGCTGGCGACTTCGGCGATCTTGACAGGCATAATCTCGCCCATTGTACTTGAAGGCGGCGCCGGTGGTCTTATCAGTAGGCCAGCAGGCGCTCCAGGGCCCCGCGGAGCCGGGACCGGGCCGAGTAGATCTCCGCTTCGAGGCTCTTGGAGAAGGGGATCGGCGTGTCCAGGCCGGCGACGCGCACCGGTGGAGCGTCCAGCAGCTCGAAGCCCGCCTCGGCGATCTCGGCGGCGATCTCGGCCCCGAAGCCCGCGGTACGCGGGGCCTCGTGCACCACCAGCAGCCGGCTGGTCTTGTCCAGCGAAGCGAGTACCGCCTCGCGGTCCCAGGGAACCAGCGTGCGCAAGTCCACTACTTCGAGCGACTTGCCGTGCTCCTCGAACCAGGCGGCCTCCTCGAGCGCCCAGTGCACCGCCAGCCCCCAAGCGACGATGGTGGCGTCGCGGCCCTCCCGGGCGATGCGGACCTTGCCGAGCGGGACCTCGTAGGCCGGCTCCGGGACTTCGCCGCGGACGGCCCGGTAGAGGTACTTGTGCTCGAGGAACAGGACCGGGTTCGGATCGGCGATGGCGGCCAGCAGCAGGCCCTTGGCGTCTTCGGGCGTGGCCGGAACCACCACTTTGAGGCCCGGCACGTGGCAGAACCAGGCTTCGTTCGACTGCGAGTGGAAGGGGCCGGCCCCGATCGAGCCGCCGTAGGGCGCCCGGATGGTGACGTTCACTTCGGCGCCCCAGCGGTAGTGCGTGGTGGCGATGTTGTTGGCGATCTGGTTGAAGGCGCAGGAGAGGAAGTCGGCGTACTGGATCTCGAGCACCGGCTTCCAGCCGGCCAGCGCCAGCCCCAGCGCCGCCCCGGCGGCGCCGCTCTCGATGATCGGCGTGTTGCGGACGCGCTCCTTGCCGAAGCGCTCCAAGAACCCTTGGGTCACCTTGAAGACTCCGCCGTACTCGGCGATGTCCTGGCCGAGGAGCAGCACCCGCTCGTCGCGTTCCATGGCCTGGCGCAGGCCTTCGCTGACGGCGTCCACGAAGCGGAGTTCGCGGCGGGGGGCGTCTACCGCGGCGGGCGTCCAGGCAGGCGACGGAGCGAAGACGCCGGCCGTTTCGGCCTCGAGCGTGCTTTCGGTTACCGGCTGCGCCAGGGCGTACTCAGCGGCGGTGAGAATCTCCTCGGCGAGTTCGCCGCGGATGGCATCGATCCGCTCTTCGGTGAGATGGCTGTGCTCGACAAGGAACCGGGTGAACCGGGCGATGGGGTCCTTCCTCGCCCACTGCTCCAGCAGCTCCTTGGGGACGTACTTCGTCCCGGACGCCTCCTCGTGGCCGCGCATCCGGAAGGTCTTGGCTTCGATGAGGGTGGGGCCGCGGCCGCGCCGGGCCCGGTCGGCGGCCTTTTCGACGGCCTCGATGACCGCCATGAGGTCGTTGCCGTCCACGATGACGCCGGGGATGGCGTAGGCGGCTGCGGCGTCGGCGATGTCCTTGGTGGGGATCGCCTCGTTCACCGGCGTCGAAAGCCCGTAGAGGTTGTTCTCGATCAAGAAGATGACGGGCAGCTTCCAGACCGCGGCCAGATTCACCGCCTCGTGGAAGTCGCCCTCGCGGGTGGCTCCGTCGCCGGAGAAGGCCAGCGCCACGGCCTTCTCGCCGCGCAGCCGTTCGGCCAGGCCGAGCCCGCAAGCCACCGGCAGCATGGCCCCCATGTGAGAGATCATGCCGACGATGCGCTTCTCCAGGAGCCCGAAATGGAAGGTCCGGTCGCGGCCCTTCGTGAAGCCGCCGGCGCGGCCCATGAGCTGGCAAAACAGGGGCTTCAGGGGAACGCCCCGGGTGGTCCAGACGCCCAGGTTGCGGTGGGTGGGCAGGATCCAGTCTTCGGGGCGCAGGGCCGCCGTGGCGCCGACAGCCACCGCCTCCTGCCCATAGCCGCTGAACCACTTGGCCAGGCGGCCCTGGCGGATCAACAGCAGCATCCGCTCCTCGATGAGGCGGGGCAGCAGGAGGGCCCGGCAGAGCGCCTCCCAGTCACGGCGGGCCTGGCCCCGGCGGGGCTTCCGGTTGGCGGCGGCGGTGTCGGCCATCCCCTCTAGCGTATTACGGAACCGGGGCGGCGCAAGGCGCCCGGCGGGGCGCTCAGCGGCGGCGAAGGACCGGTACTCCGGGGCCGAAAAGAGTCGAAATTCTGTACGCCGGAGCAGACGGTTCCGCGTATAATTCCATGGAGGAGGGCGCAAAGGCCGTGCTGGAGTGTCCGAACTGCCGCGGCAGCGTCGCGGCTCGAGACGCCCTCGGCCCATGCGAGGCGGTTTGCCCGTGCTGCGGCGCGGCGCTGGTCGCCAAGCGCTGGTCCGTCTACCTGCCGCACCTGGCCGCCTTCTTGGGCTGGTTCGGCGCCGGCTACGCGCTCGAATCATCCGGCGTGGGGGGCATCGTCGGCTTCCTGATCCAGCTCGGCGTGTTCACGCTGGTCTACTCGATCTCCTACCCGCTGGCGATTCGCTTTGAGCCTAAGCCGCCGGCTTCGCTTCTGCGCTGAAGGGTTCTGCCGGTCTGGAGAGGGGATCCACCCGGGAGCCGCCGTTCCCGCCCGGGACCTATCTCGCGGTGACGATTTGGCTCATTGTTCCGCCGTACTCCCGGTTGAGGCCTTCTTGCGGGTGCGTTTCCGCGTAGAAGTGGTCTTGCGAGTCGACCGGCGGCGCGTGCGCTTTGTGGTTGTGGACGAGATCGAAGCTGGAGCCGCAGCCGGCGCGGCGGCCGTCGGATAGAACTCCTCGCCCAGGTAGACCAGCAGGCCCTGCTCCTCGTCCGGCTCGATGCGGACGACGAGCTTGTCCTGGGCGTAGTTGAGCAGCTCGGCGAACTCCTGGAAGCCGTAGTCCTTCCAGTCGAAGTTCGGCGCCTCCTCGGAGATCCAGGCCTCGATCTGGTCGGCCGGCACGCCCTCTTCGACCTCCAAACGGTGGGTCTCCAGCACGTCGCGGAGCACCGGCAGCGCCTCTTCGGGCTTCACCAGCTCCTTCTCGGCCTCCGGCGCGGCCTTGGTCTCGATCATCGCCTGGCCGCCGGAGCCGGTGACCTTCACGTAGCCGGCCTCGGAAAGCTTGTCGATCAGCTCCGAGAAGCTGCCGGCGCCGTAGTCCCGCTCGCTGAAGCGGGCGTCGAGCTGGAGCATGGTGGACTTGAGCAGCCCGAGCTGCGGCTGCACGTTTCGGCGTTCGAGCACCCGCAGGGCGCGTTTGATCAGCGGCATCACGCGGGCCAGGTCCAGCGTCTCACTCCGCCGCCGGCGCGAACGGCCGCTCTTGGTCTCCTGGGCCTTCGCCTCGGCCTTGCGGGCGTCGCCGACGATCGACTCGTAGCTGATGAACTCGTGGCAGTTCTGCTGCAGGATGTTGCTGGTGAAGGCCTTGCCCCCGACGACGAAGACCTTCTTGCCGTACTCCTTGAGCTTGTTGACCAGCGGGTTGAAGTCGCTGTCGCCGCTGACGATGGCGAAGGCGTTCACGTGGTCGTGGGTGAAGGCCATCTCGAGGGCGTCGAGGGCGAGGTTGATGTCGCCGCCGTTCTTGTCGCCCCGGGGCGAGGGGTTCCGCTGGACCATCTGGACGGCGTTTTCCGCCATTTGTCGGGTCGCCTTGGCTTGCATGCTCCAGTTGGCATAAGCGAACTTGGCGACGATGTCGCCCCGCTCGCGGAGCGCATCGAGGGTGGCCCCGACGTCGAAGTCGCGGCGCAGGGTGGATTTCACCCCGATCTCGATGTTGTCGTAATCGATGAATACAGCGATATTGAGTTTTTCGTCCATGGAACCGGTTCGCAGGGCGGGCCTTTCCGGCAGGCTCGGCAAGCTCCCTCCACTTTCAATTATAGATGCAGCAATAGAACCCCTGGACCCGTTTGTACTTTTTGGGCCTTGACATCGGGCGCCAAGGGTCCCAAGGTTTGTAGAGAGCACCACCGAACGGAGGAGAGGAAAATGCGGCATCGCGCGAGCCGCGCCTGGCGGCGCGGGCTGCGGCTCTGGCTCGTGGCTGCTGTCGTTGGGATTCCGGCGGCAGCGGCGCCCCCACAGTTGTCGTTCTCCAGCTACCTTGGCGGGGCCGGCGACCAGCGCGGCTATGGGGTCGCGGCGGGGCCCCAGGGCGACCTCTACATAGTCACCGGGAACGAATTGGCGAAGGTGGACCCCACCGGCAAGCGATTGCTGTATACGTTGCGGCTTCCTGTGGACGCGCGCGCGGTGGCCGTGGTCCCGTCGGGCGAGGTGTGGGTGACCGGCGGCGGCCTCTTGTTCCGTTACGCGGCCGACGGCGGCCCGCCGCTGCAGGGTACCAATCTCGGCGAAATGGAGGACCGGATGGCGCTGGCGGTGGACCCCAACGGCAACCTTTGGCTGGCCGGCTCGAGGACCCGCGAGGCCACCGGCGGGCTGCGCGACGTCTACGTGGCGAAGTTCAACCCGGCGGGGAAACTCCAGTTTTCGACCTACCTGGGCGGCAGCCAGCAGGACACGGCCAAGGCCATCGCCGTCGATCAGGAGGGCAACGCCTATGTGGCCGGCGACACGCTCTCGGCCGACTTCCCGACGAAGAACGCCTTGCGGGACCGGCCCTTCGACGCCGGGCTGGGCGACGTATTCCTCGCCAAACTCAGCCCTTCGGGCGAGCTGCTGTTCTCCACCTACTGGGGCGGCAACGGCCAGGACATGGCCGGGGCCGTGGCGGTGGATTCGAGCGGCGCCGTTCACGTCTGCGGCGGAACCAACTCGAGCGACTTCCCCACTACCAGCGACGCGGTGCAGCGCCTCTATCAGGCGGGTTGGGACGCCTTCGTGACGAGCTTCGACCCCTCGGGCAAGCCGGCGACCTATTCGACCTACCTCGGGGCGTCGGGCGCTGATTTCTGCGAAGGGCTCGTCGCCGCGCCCGGCGGAGACCTGCTGCTCACCGGCGAGACGCAGTCGCCCGACTTTCCGGTGAAAGATGCGCTCCAGGACCGGTATGGCGGCAAGGGCGGGACCGTGGGGGACGCCTTCATCGCCCTGATCCGGCCGGGTGTGCGCGACCCTGTCTTCTCGACCTACTTCGGCGGAAGCGGCGGCGACATCGGGCTGGCGGCGGCTCTGGCGCCCGGCCGCACGGCGGTGATCACCGGCTACACGACGAGCGCCGACTTCCCGACGCTGGAAGCCTTCCAGCCGGGACGGGGCGGCGGCGAGGACGCCTTCGTGGCCGGGCTGGCTCTGCCGGGGCCGCGCATCTCCGCTGAAGGGGTGGTCAATGCGGCCAGCAATCTGGGCGGCGCAGTCGCTCCGGGCGAGATCGTAGTGATCTACGGAGCCGGGATCGGGCCGCCGGAGCTGCGGGGCCTGGAGTTGGACGACGAGGGACGGGTAGCGCGGGAGCTCGGCGGGGTGCGCGTCCTGTTCGACGGCATGCCGGCGCCGCTGATTTACGTCTGGCAGACGCAGGTGAGCGCCGTGGTTCCCTATGGAGTCCACGGGCGGGACGAGACGCGCCTGGTGGTGGAGTACGACGGCGCCGCCTCCAACGCGGTGACCCTGCCGGTGGCGGCTGCTGCGCCGGCCATCTTCTCGGTGGACTTCAGCGGCCGGGGCCAAGGGGCGATCCTGAACCAGGATGGGCTGACGGTCAACTCGAGCGCCACCCCGGCGGAGAAGGGTTCGGTGGTGGCCATCTACTGCACCGGCGAAGGCATGACCGAGCCCGAGGTGGAAGACGGCCACGTGAATGTGGCGCCGCCGTTCCCGGCTCCGGTGCTGCCGGTGACGGCGGAAGTCGGGGGCGTGCCGGCGAAGGTCTGGTACGCCGGCGCGGCTCCTGAAATGGTCGCCGGCGTCTTTCAGGTGAACGTCGAGATTCCGCAATCGGTCCCGTCGGGCGACGTCCCGGTGGTGATCCGGGTGGGCGAGTTCGCCACTCAGGACGGGATCACGGTTGCGGTTCGCTGAGGCCGCCGCCGGGCGGAATGATCAGCAGGATCTCGATCCGGACGGGCACGGCGTCGCGCGTGGCGGGGCGGAACTCCCATTCCTCTAAGGCATTGAGGATGTCTTCCGGCGCCGGATCGTTCCCCAAAATGCGAAGCTGCTCGAAGCGGCCTTCCGCAGAGAGAAATCCGTGGACCGGCAGGCGGCGGTCCGGCGGAAACAGCTCGGCCGGCGGCACGAGGGCGACTTTCGGATAAGGGGCCACGAGGGGAGCGGGATTCCCCAACTGCACCACGCGGGTGCCGCGCTCGTCCGAGTCGGGCGGGGCCGCCGGGAGGCAGTACTGCATCACCCATTCGCCGGCTTCCTCGATGGGGATGTACGCCGTATAAATAGGGTTGCCGGACAAGACACCGGCCTGCAGTCCGAAAGCCTCCTCGGGCGTCGCCTGGATCAGGACGACGTCGAACTTGCCGTTGGGCGGGTAGACGACACGCCGGGGGCCGAGGGCGGGAACTGTGGCCGCCGCCGGGGCTCCGGCCGGTCCCGCGTCAGCCGGCGCGCTGGCGGCCGCGCCGGGAGACGGGGCGGAACCGCCGCCTGCCGCGGTTCCCGTTGCCCGGGCGACTTCCCCCGAGCCGCCGGTCGCACCAGCTCCTCCGGATCCGGATCCCGGCCGCGAGTCTCCCGTCGCAGTCCCTGCGCCGCCATTGCCTGTCCCGGAGGTGTCCGCCGCGCCTGCTATGCCCGCTACTTCAGCATCCCCGGTTCCACCTGCTCCCGCCGCCGAACCGGTTGCCAGGCCAACGCCCGCTCCGCCGGCTTCAGTTGCCCCTCCGGACGCTGCCAGGGACGCCGTGAGCGACGGAGCCCCATCGGCGGATTTCCCCGGTTCGCCGCCCGAAGGGGCGAGCTGGTTGCCCGGCGGCACATCGAGCTCGTCGCTCCACGGGGCGGGGTCCGGCGACAGGGACAAAGCGGCCATGAGGTATGGCTCCCCTTGCTTCAGCCCGATCTGCACGTCCATGGCGTCCTGGCCGGCGGCGGATTCGTCCTGCACCGGGACGACGCTCGAGACCTCGACCGGCAGTTCGGGGAACTCCGGCACCGGGGCGAAGCCGATCTTCAGATCGGCGACCGGCAACTCGTAGTTCGGCAGATCGAGCCGCGGCGGCGCAGCCAGTACAGGGGTAGCCGAAGAAGGCCGCACCGGCGCGGGCGGAACGAATTTCTTTAGAGGCGGCGGGGGGACGTCGGCCACGGCCCAGAGGAAGAACTCGGGCAGCCGCACGTCCTCCGGCGGCCGGAGATCCGGCGGGTCCTGGGGTTGCAGAAGCGTCTGCACCGCGCCGAGGACGGGAGGCACGTCCGGGGCGCGGAATTTCCGGCGCGGGACGGCGGCGGATCCCGAAGAACCTCCCGGGGCGCTCCGGCCTTTCGATGCGCTGGCCGGCCTCGCCCGGCGCGCCGGCGGCGGCGTGGGCTGGGCGTAGTAGAGCGTCTCCGGCACCTCGATCCGCAAGGGCTCCACACGGGCCACCTCGACCGCCAGCACGGTCTCCGACGGGTTCCACAGAGCCGTCAGGGCGGGAGGGATTACGACCAGCCCGATAGCGTGCAGCGCTACCGAGGCCAGCAAGCTGGGGCCGGCCAGATGGCGGGGGATCAGGACCGTAGAGAAGAGCGCATCCGCGCCGGCCGGGGTGGTCGGCGCATCCTCGGGTTCCGCCGGATTGGAGAACAGGCCAGTCACTTCTTCACAATGCGAGCCGCAGGATCTCGCTCGCCACGCGCAGGAAGGCCTCGTTCAACTGCTCCGGTCCGGGCGCATAGACGTACAGCCCGGTAGGCTTGCTGCGGTCGTAGATCGGGCTGGCCGGGTCGTTGGCCATCCGCCGCATCAGTTCATGATCCGGGGGCTCGGCGTTCAGCACCCCGCCCAGGCCGATGACGTAGATTACCGGCCGCAGGGCTTCGTCCTGCCGGATACGGAACGCCGCGTCGTCGGTGGCGTTGTAAGCGGCGTAACGGAGCCCCTGCGGGGAGTCCACCCGGATCTTCCCGGCGTAAGCCCCCGCCGCGAAGCGCGGCACGGGCTTGTAGCCGTTGTCGGTGCTGTTGCCGTAGTAATCGCTCTCTGGAATATAGGCGATATCCATGCGGACGTAGCGGGGTTGTCCGGAAAAATTGCACCCGGTGGAATCGACGGAGTTGATGGGGACGGGCCCGGTGGCTTTGACGTCATGGTCATAGATTCCGTAGGTCGGCCCGTAGAGGTTGAAGGGGTCGCCGCCGTAGCGCCCGGCGGCGATGAAGCCGAGTTTGGGGAGCGGCTCCCAAGGGCTGGATGTCGGCGGCCCGTCGCTGTCCCAGCAGGAGCTCCGGTCGTAATAGACCTCACTCGAATAAGGCCAGTTGGCATCGAACCGCCAGTCGCCGAACATCTTCACCGGCCACTCTGCGGTCAGCGCCGTGGGGCGGCCGTCGGTGAAGAACAGGATCACGTTCAGGGCGCCTTCGTCATTGAGAGCGGCGAGTTCTTCATAGCCCCGCCACAGAGCCTGGGACATGCCGGTCCAGCCGCCGCACGCGATCTGGGAGATCTGGTTCACGATGCCGGGCTGGAAGTCGAACGAGGGGGCGAAGTCCAGGCTGTAGGCGCCGTTGAAGGTAATGAGGCCGAGGCGGTCGCGTCCGACGGCGAACTTGTTGGCGAAGCTGGTCGCTGCATCCCGGAGGTCGTCGCAGGCCTGTGCCTGCTCCATCGATCCGGAGCGGTCGAGCACCATCATCACGTTGACGTCGCGCCGGTGGGCCTCGGCGACGACCTCGAGGTGAGCATACTCGTGCCCGAGCACACGCATGAAATAGAGCGGGGCGTCGACGCTGGCGGTCATGTGGACGCGGCGCAGCCGGGTCTCGGTCTCCGTGACCACCGGCGTCCGGGTGAGGTTCGTCGTTCCCCAGAACCCCTCCGGGAAGTTGGCGTCGAAGAACATGTTGGCGATCGCCTGGGCGTTGGCCGCCTGGGAGGCGATGTCCTGGCCGCGGCTGAGAGACCGCGCCCCAGCCAACACGCCGGCGTCCACCGCTTGCTGAAGGCGCAGCTTCAGGAAATAAAGAATCCCGCCATCGATGGCCAGGCCTACCATGGGCAGAAAGACGAGCAGAGTGAGCGTGGTGTAAACGATCGCCACGCCGCGCCGCTGGTTGCGAGTGCCTCGATCGTGCAGGTCTCCCATGGCGCCTCCTTCAGAAGATGGCCTGCGCGGCCACGCCGGTATCCTCCATGAAACCCGGAATGTCGTAGTCCGGCGAGCTGAAGAAAGACTCCGCCACGTAGGCGACATCGCCGCCCTGAAGCGTCATCACCGAGGAAAAGCCGTTCGCCCGCGCCGAGAGATCGTTCAGGTAGTTGATCACGTTGCCGTTGGCGTCGATGTTGGCGGGCGTACCGTAGCGGCTCTCGCGGATGCTCGTGTTGCCGATGGTGATCCGGCGGGTGATGACGTCGTAGCCCAGATTGGCGCAGCCGTCGGGGCACTCATCCTGGCCGACATGGAGGATGGTCGAAAGGATGATCACTCCGTCGCCGCCGTGGTCCGTGATGTTCAGCCCCGTCGCCAGGTGCAGCAGCATGGCGCGGTTCGATGGAGCGGTGAAATCCACGCCCCGGGCGAACATGTGGCCGGCGTCGCGGTTCAACTGGTTCACCTGGATGGCCCGGATGATGTTCAGCCCGATGACCATCGTGCCGAGCAGCAAGGGCACATAGATCAGTGAGGTCGTGAGAACGAACTCGATGATCGTGCTGCCTCGGTTCCTGGAACGCATCGTTGCCTCGCTCCAAACTTGGGATTCGAGCCGCCTCACAACGGGGGCGGGATGCCGAACGGCGAAGCCTCCATGCGGTCCCCGGCGCGCACCGAGATCTGGATGGGATCGCCCGACTTGAGCAGGGGCACCAGGGGCCGCAACTCGAAGTTTTCGACCGAAACCACGACCAGCATGCCTCCGCGGTTGTCGTTCACCTCCTGGAGCGAACCCGGCTCGTAGAAACGCACGTGGATCTTGTCCAGGTCGTCATCCCCGATCAGTCCCATGGCGTGGCGCCGGACGACCTCCTTGATGGAAGCGATCTGGCCGAGGCCGTGGATGGTATCGGTCTGGCTGGTGATGGCGTACCGGCAACCTTCGCGGACCGCGTGCTGCAACGTAGCCTTGATGAAGATCACCCAGGCCGTGTCGATCAGGAGCCAGAAAAGCCCCAGCAGCAACAGGAAGACAAAGGACGCTTCGACGATCTGGGCGCCCCGGTTGGAAGGCTGCCGCACCGGACTCCCCCGTGCGCCCCTGACGCGAATCATCCCACGAACCCCCGATGCCCCATGGCCGCCGGCTTCTTGGTGCGGTGGGCGGGCCTCGGCAGCACGAGCACCCGCAGTGGGGCGACTCCCTTGCGTGCCCGAGTGCCGCCGTTTGCATCATCACCGGCGTTCGGCGCGATGCTGCGTAAGCCGAAGAGCGCCAGCTCCAGGCGGTCTTTGGCCCCGACCTTCTGGTAGAGCCGCGAAAGGTATACCTTTACCGTCCCTTCCGAGATGCCGAGGGTTTCCGCGATCTCCTTGTTCTTGAGGCCCTGGGCCAGCAGCGAGACGAGCTGGCCCTCACGGGGACTGAGGGAAACGCGCTCGGCGGAGTTCGAATATCGCTCCAGAAGCTCGGCCGGAGCCGTACTCCCGCTCATGATGGAGCGTAAGGTCGCGAGAAGGTCTTCCCGGTCTGCCAGGCTCGAAATGAATCCCGCCACCCCGAGATGATGCGCATGGCAAGCCAGCTCCGGCGAGAGCTGGCGGCCCCATAAGACGATGCGGGCGCCCGGGGCGGCCTGCCGCACTTCGGCAAGCTGCTCGTAGCTCAACCCCGGGGTGATTTCGACGAGGCAGGCATCCACCTGCCGGCAGTGCAGAACCTGAACCAGCCGGTCGAGGTCCCGGACATACCCGATCACCTCCCAATCGGGAGCCGATTCCAGGAAAAACCGGAGACCCGCCGCGGCTGCCGGTTCCTCGACGCAGAACAGCAGCCTGAACATCTCTCCTCCGTCAGGTGCGCCGTCTCTCCCGCCGCGTTTCGGTGTTTCGCCTTAGCGGCCGGCCCACCCGCCTGGTTGTTTCCGCCGCCGCCACGGAGCCGCTGTAGGGGCTCCAGACAATTCCAACCGTAACATTCGCCTCAGGGTGTGTCAATATATTCAGCTACCAGGGTCCATTTATCGGTACTGTTGAGCCGTTCTAGTACTTTTAGAACCCATCTCGCAGAGACGGCGCTCGAGTGGTACACGGCGCGCCCCGCCGGCTGGTAGCGCGGGCCGTCGCGAGGACCGGAACCCGCTCAAAATAAAAGACGTTATCCTCTGTTGTCGATCGGATGCTGTTCGCCGGCGGCGCCTGCGCCGGGCCGTGTTAACCCTCGGCCTACTATCCAAAAGCAGTATTGAGGACCTCAGGCCTTTCTCCTATACTCGCCCTCGGAAGTTCAGCGGATCACGCTGGAGTAAGCCTCAATGTTCGCCCCGGTGAAACTCCAATGCCACCTGAGGATCCCCCAGGCGGGCAACTGTCTTTTCCTGGGCTGGACATCGGTGATCGCGAGGAGCCGGGTGGAGTTTCTGGTGGAAAATGACCCAGCCCTGGTCCGCTGGCTGGACAACGGCGCTGAGGTTCACCTGGACGTGGAGTTGCCGAGAAGCCACCGCTACGCGCCGCGGTGCATTCACTGCGCCGGGCGGGTGGCGGGGCTCACCAGGGTGAGTGACGGGTCTGTGAAGGTGACCCTGCGCACCGAGTCCATTGGGATTCGCGAACCGGACCCCATCGTACGGCAGCGCTTCAGCGCCGGCCAAGGCGGGGCCCGGGGCGCGTAGGAGATGGTGCGGTGAGATCGCGAAACAGAGTCCGGAGACCGGCGGCAGGGCGCTGGTCCCCGGCGGCGCTCTCACTGCGAGGTTGCGGCTTGCGGCGGCGCGCCGGCGGGAATTCCCGCCGGGGGTTCGCCGGTGGAAGCGGGGCCCCTTGCGGTTCCGCCCCGGCGCCGGCCCCGGGGGCCGGTGAGCCGGAACAGATCAACTTTGGAAGAGGAGAACTTTGGACATGCAGTTCGTGAAGAACTTTCTCAAAGACGAGCAAGGCCAGGACCTGGTCGAGTACACGCTGCTGCTGGGCTTCATCGCCCTGGCCTCGGCGGCGCTGTACAACAACATCGCAACCAACCTCAAGAATATCTGGACGGATGCGGACACTGCGGTGTCAAACGCTGCCACCGCATCCAATCCGTAAATGTAGCGCCTGTCGAGGATCCGGGACCGGGGCGACTAGCCCGTGCCGGATCCTCGATTCTTCGGGCTTCGACGGGAGCTGCATTATGGCACTCAGGAATCGAATAAAGGCACTCATTTCGGCGACAGACGGGCAGGATCTCGTCGAATATACGCTGATGCTTGGCTTTTTCGTCCTGGCCAGCGCGGCGCTGTACATCCGTATGAGCGATAACATCGACCGGCTCTGGCAGGGCATCACCGCGCGTCTCGCGGAGACGGGTGGGTAGAGAACCCGGGAGCAGGACGGCAGTAAGGGGGCAACGAGAATCGAGGTGGAAAGATGAACAAGCGGTTTCTTGGCGTATTGGCGTTCGCTTTCGTGGTGGCGTTCGCCGCCAGCTATCTCGTCTACCAGCTCATCGTCGGCCGAATTACTTCGATGGCCAAGACCGAGCCGGTGAAGATCCTGGTGGCGGCCCGGGATCTGCCGGTCGGGACGCTCATCAAAGAAACCGACGTCACCGAGGCGGAGTGGGCGGGGAAGGTCTCCGACAAGTGGATTCAGGACCGCTCCGAGATCATCGGCCGCGGCGTACTGGCGGACATTCTCGAGGGCGAGCCGTTCGCCAAGTCGCGGCTGGCCCCGAAGGGCGCCGGGGCGGGCCTGGCCGCGATCATCCCCGAAGGCAAGCGGGCGGTGGCGGTGCGTGTCAATGAAGTAATCGGCGTCGGCGGCTTCGCCGTCCCCGGGATGCGGGTGGACGTGCTGGCCTCCGGGATGCCGCCGGACCCGCGCCTGCGCCGGTACGGGCCGCAGACCCGGACGATTCTGCAGAACATCGAGGTCCTCTCGGCGGGCCACAAGATCGAGAAAGATCCGGAAGGCAACCCGGTGAGCGTCCCGGTGGTCAATCTGCTGGTGACGCCGGAGGAGGCCGAGATCCTGAGCCTGGCGGCGAGCGAGGCCGACATCCAGCTCGTGCTGCGCAACCCGCTGGACCGCAAGAAAGAGGAGCCGCCCGGCACCGCCTTGGCCTATCTGTTCGGCGAGCGGCCGAAACCGAAACCCAAAGCTCCCGTCCGCCGGCGGACAGCGCGGCGCAAACCGTCTCCGCCACCGATGGAGGAGGTGATCGTGCCGGTAAAGATGCAGATCATTCACGGGGCGAAGCGCGAGGACGTAACCGTCGGCCAGAAGAAGGAGCTGCGGCCGAAGAAGGAGGCGAAACGATGAAACGCGGGCGAGCGGCCATGATCGTTCCGGTTCTGAGCGTGGTGTTACTCGCGGCGGGCAGCCTGGGCGCCACGCAAGCCGCCACGGCCCCCCGCCAGTTGCACTTGACGGCGGGCAAGTCGATCGTGATCGACAGTCCGGTGGACATCACCAGGGTGTCGGTCGCCAATCCGGAGACACTGGAAGCGGTGGGCGTCTCCCCGCGGGAGGTGGTCTTGAACGGGCGCGCGCCCGGCGAGACGAGCGTCATCGTCTGGCAGCAGGGCGGGGGCCGGCTGCTGTTCGACGTCAGCGTGCATGCGCCGACGCGGTTGCTGGAAGCGATTCAGAAACAGCTCGAGGCCGAGCTTCCCGGCCAGGACGTCTCGGTGAGCGTGGAAGACGGGCATGTCTTCTTGCGGGGTACGGTGAACGACATGACGAGTTCGGACCGCGCCGTGGCCATCGCCTCGGCCCTCGGCGAGCCGGTGAATCTGCTCCGGGTGAAGGTACCGGAGCAACAGCAGCAGATTCTGCTGAAGGTGAAGTTCGCCAACGTCGAGCGGACCGCGGTACGGGAGCTCGGCGTCAACTGGTTCGCCACCGGGGCGGGCAACACGATCGGCCGCATCAGCACCGGCCAGTTTCCCGGTCCGGCGCCTCGGGCGCCGGGGCCCGGGACCCCTCCCACTTGGAGCCTTTCGGACGCGTTGAATATCTTCATCTTCAGGCCCGACCTGGATTTCGGCGCGACCTTGAGGCTGTTGCAGGAGAAAGGCCTGCTCGAGATTCTGGCCGAGCCGAACGTGCTGGCGATCGACGGCAAGCGGGCCAGTTTCCTGGCCGGAGGCGAATTCCCGATCCCGGTGGTCCAAGGCGGAACAGTCGGTGGGCTCGGGGCGGTGACGATCGAGTGGCGGGAGTTCGGCATCCGGCTGGACTTCCGGCCGCGGATCACGCCGCGGGGCACGATCCGGTTGCGGGTGGCCCCGGAGGTGAGCTCTCTCGATTTCTCGAACGCCTTGGTCATTCAAGGCTTCCGGATCCCCGCGCTGGCCAGCCGCAAAGTCTCCACCGAGATCGAGCTGGACAACCGCCAGAGCTTTGCCATCGGGGGGCTGCTGGACAACCGGATGCGGGAGACGTTCCGTAAGATCCCCGGCCTCGGCGACATCCCGTTCCTGGGCAAACTGTTCCAGTCACAGGCGCTCGAGAAGAGCAAGTCCGAGCTGCTGGTGCTGGTGACGCCGGAGATCGTGCATCCGATCCCGGCGGGCCAACAGGCGCCCGGCATCGAGATGCCGAAACCGTTCCTCGAAGGCGGGGCCGCCACGGCTCCGCGGACCCCGGGCGTGGAAGTGACCGGGGAAACCAAAGCCACGCCGCCGCAGCCCACGCTGCCGGTGGAGAAACTCCGGAAGATCCAGGAGCAGCTTGCCGCCGAGCCTGAACAAAGCCGGCAGGCGGGGTTCGCTCCCTCGGCCGGTTTCACTCCCGGAGCCGGCGGTGCGGGAGTCCAAACGGGCCCCGGAGGGCCCTGATTCGGGAAGGAGCAGCCGATGTACCCGTTGACCGCGGCGCTGATCATCTCCGGCAGCGACATCTGGGACGAAGTGCAGCCCGTGCTGCGGGCCACTGCGGTCCGCGTCGTCCTGGAGCTGCCGGGCGTCGGCGCGGTTCAGAACTTGCACGAGCGGTTGGTCCAGAGCCGCCCGGACGTCGTGTTGCTCGATATTCATGACTTGACGCGGGAGGAGGGCGCCGAGTTCATCCGCCAGATCCGCAGGCTACAAGGGTCGCCCGACGTGATCGCCATCCATCGGATCTCGGAGGCCGAGACGATCCTGGCGGCGATGCGCGCCGGCGCTTCCGAGTTCTTGTATCCGCCGCTGGCCGACACCTTGCGGGAGGCCCTCGAACGGATCGCCGCGGAACGCGAGAAGAGGGGCGAAATCGTCCCCCGGGGCGGCAAGACCATTGGAGTGTTGTCGGCCAAAGGCGGGTGCGGCGGTACCACGATCGCCTGCCACCTGGCGGTGGCGCTGCAGCGGGAGACGCACAAGCCCGTGCTGCTGGCGGATCTGGACCTGACGGCCGGCATCATCCGCAAGCTGATGCAGCCGCGGTCGCGGTACTCGATCCTCGATGCCACGGCGAACATCCAGCGGTTGGACGCGACCTACTGGAAGGCGCTGGTTTCGAACGGCGCCCAAGGGCTGGCGGTGATCGCCGGACCGGTGGACCCGATCGTCGCCGAACGGCCCGGCACCCAGCAGGTGCGCCACGTCCTGCGCTTCGTCCGCACGCAGTATGACTGGACGGTGGTGGATCTGGGCCGCGGCCTTTCCAGCGAGGTCCTGGCGGCGATCGACGAGCTGGACGAGATCCTGCTGGTGACCACCCCAGAGGTCCCCGCCCTGCACCAGGCCAAACGCCTGCTGGAGAGCCTGGTCTCTTCCGGGCACGGAGGCAACCGGGTGCGGCTGGTGCTGAACCGGATGGTCCGGCGGCCCGAGGTGACGCCCGAAGAGCTGGAAGGCATCCTGGGCGTGGCCATCTACGCGATCATCCCGAACGATTACCAGTCGCTCAAGGAAGCCTATTCGGAGGGAAAGCTGCTCCCGGAGAATACCGGATTGTACAAACGTATCGCCGCGCTGGCCCGCAAGGTGTCCGGCGCAGGTGAGGAAGGGCGTAAGCGCCCGTGGTTCTCTCTGTTCGGGTCTTAGGAAGGAGGAGATGAGGAGTTATGGCATCGGCAGCGGAACCGTCGCGGTCGGTAACCAGAAGAGACGCCGGCTGGGTGGCGCGGCTCTTTGAAGCGCACACGTATCCGCGCGAATATCAGGAACTGAAGTTCACCTTGCACCGCAAGCTGCTCGACCGGGTGAACCTGGAAGCCGTCTCGGTATTGCCCGACGAGCAGATGAAGCAGGAGATCCGGACGGCCATCGCCGCTCTGCTCGACGAGGAGGAGACGCCCCTGAGCCTGGCCGAGCGGGACCGCATCATCGAGGAGGTGATGCACGAGGTCTTCGGCCTTGGGCCTCTCGAGCCGCTGCTGCAGGACCATACGATCTCCGACATCCTGGTGACGACCCCCCGGCTGGTTTACATCGAGCGGAATGGGCGGCTGTACCGGACGCCGGTGGAGTTCAAGGACGACGCCCACCTGATCCGCATCATCGAGAAGATCGTCTCTCAGGTGGGCCGCAGGATCGACGAGTCCTCGCCGATGGTGGACGCCCGGCTTCCCGATGGATCGCGCGTCAACGCCGTGATCCCGCCGGTGGCCGTGGACGGTCCGATGCTCTCGATCCGCCGGTTCGGCCGGAACCCGCTGACCGCGGAGGACCTGATCCGGAACCTGACGCTCACCGAGGGCATGATGGACCTGCTGCGGGCGGCCGTCGGAGCGCGGCTGAACATCGTCATTTCGGGCGGCACCGGCGCCGGCAAGACGACGCTGCTGAACGTGCTGTCGTCCTTCATCCCCGAGAGCGAGCGGATCGTCACCATCGAAGACGCCGCCGAGCTGCAGTTGCGCCAGATTCACGTGGGCCGCATGGAGACCCGGCCGCCGAACATCGAGGGCAAAGGGGCGATCCGCATGCGGCAGCTCGTGATCAATGCGCTGCGCATGCGCCCGGACCGTATTATCGTGGGCGAGGTGCGCGGCGAAGAGGCGCTCGACATGATGCAGGCGATGAACACGGGCCATGACGGTTCGCTGACGACCATCCACTGCAACAGCCCGCGGGACGCGATTTCGCGCCTCGAAGTGATGGTGGGCATGGCCAACGCCAACATGGGCATCCATTCCATCCGGCAGCAGATCGCCTCGGCGATCGACCTGTTCGTGCACGTGGCGCGCTTCAGCGACGGCAGCCGCCACATCACGCACATGACCGAGTGCGTCGGCATGGAGGGCAGCATCGTCACCACCCAGGACATCTTCTTGTTCGAGAAGACGGGCATCACGCCCGACGGCCGCGTCACCGGACGGTTCCGGGCCACCGGCATCCGGCCGAAGTTCTACGAGCGGCTGCGGGCCGCCGGCTATCACATCCCGGCGAGCGTCTTCCAGACGGTGGTGGAACTCCAGTGAGGGGGACGGCGTGAGCGGACTCTGGTTCTTTCTGTTCCTGGTGATCTTCGCGGCGGTGATGTTCGCCGCCAGCTTCGGCTTCAAGCTCGTCGAGACCGAACGCAAGAAGAAGATCAAGCAGACCCTGAAGACGGTGGCTCCCGAAAAGGTCCGGATCCAGAGCCGCATTCTGCTCGATCAGTACCCGGGTGAGGCATCGTCGTTCACCCGGTGGCTGGTCCGGTACCGCTTCTTCGAACGCATGAAGCTTATGATCGAAGGGGCCGGGCTGCGCTGGAGCGTCGAAGGGCTGCTGATGCGGATGGTGCTCGGGGCGGCGGCCGGGGCTGCGATCGGGTACCTGCTGCCCGTTTTCGTGTTCCAGACCTGGAGTATCGTGGCCCTGGCGGTCTTCTTCGGCTTGTTGCCGTGGTTCTACGTCAAGCGCAAGCGCACAAAACGCCTGGCGGCTTTCGAAGACCAGTTCCCTGAAGCGTTGGATTTCTTGGCCCGGGCGGTCCGCGCCGGGCATGCCTTCTCCATCGCCATCGAGATGCTGGCGAAAGAAGCCGGCGACCCGATCCGGAGCGAATTCCGCAAAGTCTACAGCGAAATGAACCTCGGCGCGACGCTCGAGGCGGCTTTGCAGAGCTTGATGAAGAGGATCCCAACTCTCGACGTGCGCTTCTTCGTCTCTGCCGTGATGGTGCAGAAAGAGACGGGCGGCAACCTGGCGGAGATTCTGGTGAAGCTCGCCGAGGTGATCCGCGAGCGGTTCCGGTTGAAAGGGCAGGTCCGGGCCTTGTCGGCGCACGGCCGGATGACGGCGGCGGTGGTGAGCGCGGTTCCCGTAGCCCTGCTCATCGGCTTTTCCATCATCGCCCCGGACTACCTGGCGAGCATGGCCAAGGATCCTCACGGGCGGTTGATGATCGCTTATGCGATCGTGGGGCAGTTCGTCGGGTACTACATCATGCATCGAATCATCAACATCAAGGTGTGACGGCCATGGCGTTACTGGTTTCCGGCATCCTCTTCGTTTTCCTGATGGCCGTGATCACCATTTACGGCTACTACCACTTCGTGCGTCCCGGCCGGGTCTACGAACAGCTCGGCGGAGCGTCCGCGGTAACGGCGCCGCCTCCGCCGCAGGCCGAAGCCGGGCCGTTCTACGCTGTCGGCCGGGCGATCCAGTGGGTGGGCGAGCAGGTTCCCGTCTCGCCCCAGGATGCTTCGGTGACGCGCCGCTTCCTGATGGCCGCCGGGTTTCGCAGTGACGGGGCGCTTGCCACCTATTACGGGCTGAAAGTGCTCGCCACCGTCGTTTTCGCCGTTCCGGCATTCCTGTTCGGCCATTATTTGACTACCGATCCGCTGCTGAGCAAAGTGCTCATCGGCGGGGCTGCGCTGTTCGGTTTTCTGCTGCCGGGCTTCATCCTGGAGGCGCTGGTGGACCGCCGGCGCAACAAGCTGCGGCTCGCGCTCCCGGACGCCCTGGATCTGATGGTGGTCTGCGTGGAGGCCGGCCTGGGACTCGACCAGGCGATCCGGCGGGTAGGCGAAGAACTCGAGTGGACCCACCCGGAGCTTACCGAGGAGTTCCGCCTCGTGAGCCTCGAGATGCGGGCCGGCAAGTCGCGGGCCGAGGCTCTGGAGAACCTGGCCGAGAGGACCGGCGAGAAAGAGATGCGCAAGCTCGTGGCGGTGCTGATCCAGACCGACCGCTTCGGCACCAGTATGGCGGACGCCCTCCGCACCCACTCCGAATTCCTGCGCGTGCGCCGCCGCCAGGAAGCCGAGGAGCGGGCCGGCAAGGTGGCGGTGAAGCTGATTTTCCCGATATTCTTTTTCATACTCCCGGCGATCATCGTGGTGGCGGCGGGACCCGGCATCCTGAAGCTGGTCAAGGAGCTCGGGCCGCTGCTGCGGTCGCCTCAGATGTGACGTTGCGATGCAGGCCGCCGTATCAGACGGCCTCGAGGAGTGTCACTCCTCGTCGAGAGACTGAGAACAGGAGGTTGCGTAGATGGACAACTCAACGATCCAAGCGCTGCTGTGGATTGCCGCGGGCGTCTGCCTGGTGCTCTACCTGATGCGCCGGCGCAAACGGAAGATGTCCGAGTAAGGACAGCTTGACGGGCTCTTTGCGTGCGGCCTCAAGCGGCTGCAGGCCGGCTCAGGACGGTGAGAATCAAGAACAAGTTCCAGAGCACAAGGCCGGCGTACCAGTAGTTGATCCAGTGGATCACACGGTGGCGTTTCAGCCACAGGCAGGCGCCGAGTAGCGCGACGGCGACCAGCTTGGAGAGCAAGATTCCAGCGGCGGGGCCGGCATCCATCAGGAGGCGGATGAACGGGCTGGCTTCGCTGAGACCCAGGCGAAAGCCGACGATCGTCGTCAAGAAGTCGAGCAACTGCAGGTAGATGAATGCTTGCAAGTGGAGCGCCATCAGTGACTCCGGCCGCCCCAGCCGGGCGGACCCCTCAGTACGTCAATCGGCGCGATGGCTGCGGGAGATTAGGAGCGCGGCCGGCAATCGAAGCCTCAACCACCGCTGGTACCAGGGTACTACTAACCTTGGTTAATAAGCCACCCCGCCCGGGAGGCGGCCAGGAAAGCGATGATCCCCAGGCCGATGGCGAGTCCGTGGGGCATCCGCAGGGCTTGGGGGCTGTTGACGTCCAGCTCCTCACGGCGCAGCCAAGGCGCCCGGAAACTCATCAGCTCGCGGACGATGAAGGCCAGGTTCCAGGCCGTACGCCGGAGGCGGCCGCGGAAAAGGATGAGCACCAGTCCAAACAGGGCCCCGAGGACCGCCGAGAACACGAAGATCCAGAACCAGTTGCCGGGGCCGGCGATCGCGCCGGCGGTGCCCATGAGCTTCACGTCGCCGGCTCCCATGGCGTGGAGCAGGTAGAGGATGAAATACACGCCGAAGCCGACGGCGAAACCGATGGCGGCGGCCTTCAAGCCGGCGGTTCCGTGGAGGGCGTAATTGCCGGCGAAGCCGGCCACGATGCCGGCGGCCACCAGGGGGTTGGGGATGCGCCGGGTGCGGATGTCGATGACAGCGGCGCTGATGCCGAGGGCGGCCAGGACGATCTGGAGGTACGGATGAAGGGGCGGCAAGCTCGCTCTCCGGGGGAGCCGCAGCGGCTCCTGAGTAACGAGGGTAGCGCACGGCGCGCGGGAGTTTCAGCCGGCGCCTTCGGTGGAGGAAACTGATGCCGGAACGGGAAAAACACGAAGGCGAGAGTTTTGTCGACTACTACGAGCTGCTACAGATCAGTCCCAACGCCGAGCCGGAGACGATCCAGAGGGTTTACCGGATGCTGGCGGCGCGCTACCACCCGGACAACCCGGAAACCGGCAACCAGGAGATCTTTCTGCTGCTGCAGCAGGCCTATGAAACCTTGTCCGATCCCGAACGCCGCGCGGCCTATGACATGGTCTACCGCGTGCGCCACATCGAGCCCCTCAGCATCTTCAACCTCAAGGAGTTCGCCCGCGGCATCGACGGCGAGGGCAACCGCCGCCTGGGCGTGCTCTGCCTGCTGTACAACCGCCGGCGCGCCAACCCGGACAACCCCGGTCTCTCCCTGCTCGATTTCGAAACCCTCATGTCGTTTCCCCGGGAGCACCTGATGTTCACCCTGTGGTACCTCAAGGACAAGGGCCTGATCGCCCAGGTCGAGGGCAGCGATTACGTCATCACGGCCGAGGGAGTCGATTACGCCGAGGCCCACATCCCGAAGCACGACGTGCTCTACCGGCTGCTCAAAGCCGCCGAGACCGGCAAAGTGCCCCGCGCCGGGACGGCTCCGGGAGCCCCGCCGCGGTCACCGGCTCCGGAGCGGGAGGCGCCGGTCTCCGGCTAATCGTAGCGGCACTGGGAATTGTCGGCCTTTACGTAGAAAGGTTTGTAGTTCTTCGCCTTCTTGTCCATACAGCCGATCAGAGGCAGTAGCTCCACTTTGCGGAACTCGATCGGGTGGCTCTCGCTTTGTAACGAAATATAGCCCTCGGTGAGCAACTTGCCGTCTTGCTTCACCGCCGGGTCGTAGTGGTTCACCACCCCGCCGCCGATCTGGGGTTTCTCATAGGCCAGCACCACCTTGCCGTTGACGATGTGCTCGATCCGCTCGGCGCCCAAGACCTTGGCTTCCACGCGCACCCACTGGTCGCCGTTGAAGGTCGGCGCACTGGACTGGACACAGTGTTTCGTCACCAGCTTCCCGTTCATGACGACATGGGTGCCGGGCGTGCAGAGGTTCGCCGTCGGACGTTCGCCTTTTCCTGAGCCCCCGAGCAACTGGACTTCGATGGAAATCGGGAAGTCCTGGTCTTTGAGCATCGTCTGCGGCGGCTGGCAGTGGATCATGATGCCGCTATTACGGAATCCCCACTCCGGGCCGCCGCGCAGCTGCTCGCCGACGAACCGGTATTCCACCGCGATGATGTAGTAGGAGAAGCTCTGGTCGTAGAAGATGTGGCCGAAGCGCCCTCCGAAGTCCTTGTACTGGTCGTAGGAGACAACCAGCTTGCCGTCCTTGACGCGGAAGGTATTGCCGTAGTTGTCGTCCAGGTCGTAGCCGGTGATCTTGACGCGCCAGCCGTCGAGGTTCTTGCCGTTGAAGAGCTGGATCCAATCGTCTTTTGTGGCGCCCTGCTGGGCCGCGGCAGGGATCGCTGCCAGCAGGAGCAAGAAGAACAGCCTTTGCATGATACGGAAAGTATACCCCTCCTGCCGCGCCCGGAGACCGGCGCCGCGGGGCCGGAGAAGAGAAGGCCGCTGCCGTCCAAAGGGGGGACGGACAGCAGCGGCTCTTCGTGGAGGCGTCCAGCAGCGGCGGTTACTTGCCGTGCCGCGCCCGCATCTCTTCGGCGAGATACTTGATGTCGGTCAAGGTGCGCTTCATCGCCGCCCAGCCGTACCACAGGGCGTAGTCCGGGTTGGCGTGGAAGGTCCCCTGGAAGGCGCGCATGCGGTATTCGAGGTGCATCTCGTGGAGCTTGGTCTCGATCGGCGTGGCGGCGTCGTGGAAGGTCAGCAGGTCCGGATAAGCGTAAGCGTAATTGTCGGGTTTCTCGAGGATTCCGTCTTGGTACAGTCCGGCCACGATTTCGATGGCTTCCGCCATCAGGTGGTCCGCCTCTTTGATCATCTGGTCGCCCTTTTCGAGTTCGCCCTTGGCGAAATTTATCGAGTGGCACTGGTTGCAGGTCTTCAGCATCTTGTCCCGCTCCTTCTGCCACTCTTCCTGGGTAAGGCGGGCCACCTGGGCCTTCTTGACGACCTCGAGCCGGGGGGTGGGGTTCCCGTCGGGATCCAGCACGCCGAGCCCCTTGAGAATCGTCGCCCGGTCGGCCGCCCACTGCTTGTCTTCAGGCATCGGCAGCCGGACGGCGAGGAAGCCCCAGGCGGTGCGGACTTCGTGGTTGCCCCCCTGCATGTGGCAGGTCTGGCAAGTCGGCGCCGCCGTCTTTTCGGGCAGCGTCCCGTTCTGCTTCAACAGGTACCTTACGCCGTGCTTGGAAGCCGAATACATCTCCCACTGGGGATGGTCGAAGCCCATGTGGCACGTCTGGCAAGCTTGCGGCTGCCGGGCTTCCACGGTGGAAAAGGTGTGCCGCGTGTGGCAGGCGTCGCAGGAAGCCACCCCGAAGCCGCCGCCTTCCTCCTTCAACTGCTTGATCTCTTCCGGAGTCTTCAGGCCCACCTTGTGGCAGCCGCCGCAGCCTTTCATCCCCTCGGTGGTGACCATGGGCTGCCAGTGGAAGGTGGGCATGGCCTTCATGGCCGCCCAGGCGAAGGCGTGCTTGCCCTTGCTGAACTGCTCCACCTGCTGGGAATGGCACATCTTGCAGGTATCCGGAGTCGGGATCTTGACCTTGCTGACGTCGTCTTTCGAGGTGTGGCCGCTCCCGTGACAGACCGAACAGTCGATCGAATTCTGGGCATGCTTGCTGAGCTGCCAGTCTGAAACGATGTTCGGCGTCACGGTCTTGTGACATTCCACGCAAGTGGCGCCGAAAGCGAGAGGCGCGAGCGTGAACAAAGCGAAAACAGTTGCGATGCGCATACGGGACTCCTCTCCTACAACGAGCCAGTGTACACTGGGAGCCGCCGCCGGCGGTGTGACTCCGGTCACGTCAATATGGAAATACTAGGTCTTAAGATCCTGATCCCTCTGATCGAGCCGCCCGCCCGCGTCTGCGCGTGGCCCTCCCGCTGGATAGAATAACCGGGGGCTTGCCGGTGAGCCGAACCAGCCGGCCCCGCAAATCTCAAGGAGATGTTGGACTCATGAAGGTACTGATGCGGATACTCGCGCTCCTGTTTGCGGCGATGATGGCGGCCGGAGCCGCCGCTCAGCAAGACCTGCACCGTTCCGTGGTGTTGATCACTGCGGATGGACTGCGCTGGCAGGAGATCTTCCGGGGGGCCGACCCGGCTTTCTTCGGCCGCGAGGAGACGGGGATGAAAGACGCTCGCGACGTGGCGCGCCGGTTCGGCGGCGCTTCGGCGGCGGAGCGCCGGGCAAAGCTCCTGCCGTTCTTCTGGAACGAGCTGGTCAAGATCGGCTCGCTCTACGGCAACCGGGACAAGGGGAGCGAGGTGGTGGTTCGGAACCGCCACCGGTTCTCCTATCCAGGCTACTCGGAGATCCTGACGGGCAGGCCGCGGGACGACCTGATCGACAGCAACGACAACCGCCCGAACCCTTCGTTCACGGTACTCGAGATCGTCCGGAAGGAGCTCGGGCTGGCGCGCGAGCAGGTGGCGCTGTTCGGCTCCTGGGAAACCTTCTCCGGGATCGGGGCGCACGAGCCGGGAAGCGTCTTCATCAATGCGGGCTACACTTCGCTCGAGCTGGCCGGCGCCTCGGCGCGGCTGATCGAACTCAGCCGGGACCAGTTTTCGCTGCTCACGCCTTGGCGCACCGTGCGACACGACTACACTACATTCGAGCTGGCTCTCGAGTACCTCCGAACAAGAAAGCCCCGCTTGCTCTATATCGCTCTGGGCGAGACGGACGACTGGGCTCACGCGAAGCGATATGACCGGTACCTCGAGATGATCCACTACTTCGACGGCTGCGTGGGCCGCATCTGGAGGGCGATCCAACAGATGCCGGAGTACCGGGACCGGACGCTGCTGGTGGCGGCGACCGACCACGGGCGCGGATCCAAGATCAAGAACTGGGACCGGCACGGCGCCGATGTTCGCGGGGCGCAGTATATCTGGCTCGCGGTGGCCGGCGCGGGACTGGCGGCCGGAGGTGAAGCGGGGGAAGGCTCCCGCTTGACGCAGAGTGATATCGCCCCCACGATCCTGGAGTGGATGGGCATACCTTACACGAAACTGGAGGGCGTCGCTGGGCGGCCGCTGCCGGCGATCGCGGCCGGGAAGAGCCGCTGACAGCCGCCGGACACCGGCGATTGCCCGCCCGATCCCGTGATTGTATAATCGAGAGTGGCCACGGTAACGGCCGGAGAGGGAAAGTGCGCCGGACCGGCGGTCCCGAGCTCCGGCGCCGGAAGGCTGCTGATTCCGCCTAGTACTGGACGGGTGGCCGAGTGGTTAAAGGCAGCAGACTGTAAATCTGCCGGTCCTTGCGACCTACGTAGGTTCGAATCCTACCCCGTCCACCAGATGTATTACCGGGAAGTGGCTGTGGCCGGACGGTCTTGTGGGCCGATGTAGCTCAGTTGGTAGAGCGCGTCCTTGGTAAGGACGAGGTCACCGGTTCAAGCCCGGTCATCGGCTCCATCGGTTTTGATACGCCGCGGACGCCGTCCCGCGGCTGGGCTTCTCGATAAGCTCCAGAAGATCCATTTCCAGCTCGAAAGGACTCATACGGAGAGCACTAATCGACATATGGGACGCGGGCTCCCGGGGCGGAAGTCCGCCCCGCGGGGCCGCATGAGCGCCTAAGCGCAGAGGACAAGGATTACCAATCATGGCCAAGGAGAAATTCGACCGGAGCAAGCCGCACATCAACATTGGGACGATCGGGCACATCGATCACGGCAAGACGACGCTGACGGCGGCGATCACGCAGACGTTGGCGAAGAAGAACC